>Ga0307505_10000420_pt1 | contig 47895 bp, 36 predicted proteins | sample 23_S_MG_FD_202183 | JGI IMG/M metagenome (GOLD analysis project Ga0307505, IMG submission 202183) | Soil microbial communities from Populus trichocarpa stands in riparian zone in the Pacific Northwest, United States - 23_S | ecosystem: Environmental > Terrestrial > Soil > Riparian zone > Trees...
TCGGCGAAGAGCCGAGGCCTCATTGAAGCGACGTGTCACATAGCGCGCGTCGCGGATGTCGAGCGTTTTCCTCGGCGAAGAGCCGAGGCCTCATTGAAGCTAGGTGTAGCCCGCATCGGCGACGGCCGAGGTCGTGAGTTTTCCTCGGCGAAGAGCCGAGGCCTCATTGAAGCTGCATTTTCGGCGCCGTCCCGAACAACGCGCCCGTACGTTTTCCTCGGCGAAGAGCCGAGGCCTCATTGAAGCGCGCGCAGAATCGCTGCGGCGGCATTATTGAACGTGTTTTCCTCGGCGAAGAGCCGAGGCCTCATTGAAGCATGACCTTCCAGCCACAGACCTGCAAGCCGCGACCCAGTTTTCCTCGGCGAAGAGCCGAGGCCTCATTGAAGCGGTTATTCGCCACGCGTTGCGCGATCGATGTCCGCGTTTTCCTCGGCGAAGAGCCGAGGCCTCATTGAAGCCCCAGGACGGGATGGGCAAGAAGGCAACGGTCGCGCTGTTTTCCTCGGCGAAGAGCCGAGGCCTCATTGAAGCCTCCGCGATAAGCTCCTTGACTTGCATCGCATCGAGGTTTTCCTCGGCGAAGAGCCGAGGCCTCATTGAAGCCGAGGCCCTGCTCACCGCGGTGTGCGCCCGTAACCGGTTTTCCTCGGCGAAGAGCCGAGGCCTCATTGAAGCCAGTACCGGACAAGGTCCGTCACGGTTTGGTTAAGGTTTTCCTCGGCGAAGAGCCGAGGCCTCATTGAAGCCGGACTTCATCGTGGCACCTCCGAATTGCACTATGTAGGTTTTCCTCGGCGAAGAGCCGAGGCCTCATTGAAGCTTGTCCAGGGCCGCCGTCTGCGCATCGATGCGCTCGTTTTCCTCGGCGAAGAGCCGAGGCCTCATTGAAGCAGAGCCGTCAGCTCGTACTTGAGCTTGACGATCTCACGCCCGTTTTCCTCGGCGAAGAGCCGAGGCCTCATTGAAGCCCGTAGCCGTCGCCGCCGCCGTCGCCGTTGCCGTCGGTTTTCCTCGGCGAAGAGCCGAGGCCTCATTGAAGCGTCGATGTCAACGATCACGACGCGCTTGCCGCGCTTGAGGTTTTCCTCGGCGAAGAGCCGAGGCTCATTGAAGCGACTACTATCGACAGAAGAAAGCCGCGCGTGTGGATTGCGTCGAAGCTCATCACGGCGCGAGGCACTTTGAGCCTCAACGCCGCCGCCGAATAGATGTCCGAGCACCGCTCCTCGTCATCGAGATGGCTTGAGCTGGAGGAGGCGTCCATATATGTCCCTGTTGCTGCCCACTCGGGCTACACCTCAACAGTCGAATTCGGGGTTCTGAGCCTCGCAGATCTCGCGTGACTCGTTGTCACAGGTTGGGTTCTTTGCGGAGCAAAGCAGCGTGACTTGTAGGCCTGGATCCTTCTTGACGCACACACAGATACCAGGCGGCGACTGTGGCTCGAATGTCGCCTTCTGCAGTAGGACCTGGACAACGGCCACGTCCATAGATGTCTTGTCGATCTGCTGCGATTGGGCCTGCACCTGTTGGCGGAGTGCTTCTGTCTCACTTCCGACACGGAACGAATAGGTGGCTCCCGCAACCGCCACCAAAAGGGCGCCGATGGCGAGCTTGAAGGAGAGTCGTCGGCGCTTGGGGCGCGAATCCTTCCTGCTGAAGGCATTCCGGTCGTCGGTAACCATCATGAACTCCTCTTTCCGTGCGGCCTACTGGTTGAGACCTGGCTACGGCCCGTCAGCATAAAATGGGACTTGTGCAATCACCAACGTTCGAGCGATACATCAGCCGTCCGCGCGTTGCGCCTCCTGTGGCGACAGGAGCTTCCAAGAGTCACCAGTCGCTCGGTGAAGAGCCGAGGCCCCAATGAAGCCGACCGCATTGGAGCAGTAGCGGCATCGTCGGCTCCGGCCCTTTGGGCCTTGAGCCGACCTACGTGCGATTTTCCGGATCCGATCGCGTGCGGAGTAGGTCGGACCAAGCGGCGCAGGCGTGGATCGGACCGCGACAAGTTGGGTTGCCGGCGCGCGTTGCGGATCGCGGCGCTCGTGCGGGTTTTCCTCGGCGACGAGCCGAGGCCTCATTGAAGCTTGTACGTCAGCGCAGACCGTGGCTCTGCTTTGGCGTTTTCCTCGGCGACGAGCCGAGGCCTCATTGAAGCGAGTAATCGCCGTGGCTTGGCGACGCCGCACTGGCCGAGAGTCCGCGGGCGTGCTGTTCCTGATCGCCGCACTCGCGATTCCCTCGATGATCCGCGCGCAGGAGCTGCGCCTCGTGTTCCGTATTGTATCCCGATATTTGTAATTGACGAAATAACGGAACATACTGCGGGCATGCCGAACGCCACCCATTCCCAGCGGGTTCTTGAGCTGCTCCAGCGACAGGGCATGCTGCGCGCCAGCGATCTGGACGCCATCGGCGTGCCGCGGGTCATGCTGACGCGCCTGTCCGCGTCCGGCCAGATGGAGCGTGTCGGGCGTGGCCTCTACAGGCTGCCGGGCGCCGCCGCGTCCGAGCACGAAAGCCTCGCCACCGTCGCCGTCAAGGTGCCGCAGGCTGTGTTCTGCCTGCTGACCGCACTCCAGTTTCACGAACTGACCACGCAACTGCCGCGTGAGGTCTGGATCGCCATGCCGCGCGGCAGCCACATGCCCCGCATCGACTATCCCCCGCTCAGGATGGTGCAGATGACGAGCCGCGCCTACACGGCGGGCATTGAGGAACACGAGCGCGACGGGGTGACGCTGCGGGTCTACAACGCGGCCAAGACGGTGGCGGACTGTTTCAAGTACCGCAGCAGGATCGGGCTGGACGTGGTGCTGGAAGCGCTGAAGGACGCCTGGGCGACGCGCAAGGCATCCGCGGACGATCTGTGGCACTACGCCAAGGTCTGCCGCGTCGCCAACGTGATGCGCCCCTATCTGGAAACCGTTGCGCATGGCTGACCTCGCAGCCTCCATTCGCGCCCGTCTGCTGAACGTCGCCAAGGCGCAGGACGTGGACTTCAACCAGGTGCTGGTGCGTTTCGCGCTGGAGCGCATCCTCTATCGCCTGAGCCGGTCCGGGCACGCGGACCGCCTGCTCAAGGGCGCGCTGCTGTTCACGCTCTGGTACGACATGCCGCACCGGGCCACCCGCGACGCCGACCTGCTGGGCTTCGGCGCGAGCGATCTGGAATCCGTGACCCGGACCTTCCGCGACATCGCCGGCGTCGCGGTGGACGAGCCGGGGCCTCATTGAAGGCGAACGGCTCTCAATTGTGGGTTGGCGGACTGGACGACGTTTTCGTCGGCGAACGCACCGCTATGGACATCCTTCAATGCCAGGGATCGATCAGCACGACGCCGCAGTCTTCGAAGTCCTTGACGTTGCGGGTCGCCAACGTGGCGTCGTGCGAGCGCACGATGCCGGCAATCATCAGGTCAGCCTCGCCACTCGGTCGCCCTTGGACACGACGCTGTGCCGCGATCTGGGCATGCGCATCGGCGGCGGCTTCGTCGTAGGGCAACACTCGGCCGATCATGTCGATGGAAAAGATGGCCGCCACCTCCGCCAACAACTGGTCGCGGCGGCGACCGGGCGGAAGGATGCGTGCGCCAAAGAGCATCTCGAAGCGCGAAATCGCTGTCGTAAACAGCGCTTCGGCCGCTTGTGCCTCCAGCCAGGCCAACACTTTCGGTTCCGGCACTGGGCGGGTCAGTTCGGACAGCACATTGGTGTCGAGCACGATCACGACCCGAACTCGGGCCCACTGAAATCAGGCGGCTCACGCATCGACGTACGTTGCGGCAGTTCCAGTTCGATGCCGCCCAACGGCTCCACCCGCGCGCGGATGGCCTTGAGCAACTCGGCCCCTGTAGTCGACGGGGACTCCGTTGCCAGCGCCGCCCGCAAGATGCTGCGCGCCTCATCCTCCATCGAGCGCCCATGCTGCGCCGCCCGCACGCGCAGGCGCGCCTTCACGTCGTCGTCGAGGTTACGGATGGTCATGGTGGCCATGGCGAAGCCCTCCGGCAGTGACTGCAATGAATGCATTGTAGTCACCGATTTCGGCAGCGTGAAAGTGCGGCGTGTGAGCCTGATGCCGATCAGACGAGGACACTCAGGTCAACACGGGGGGAACATGAACGAACGGACAGGTAAGGGAAAATGCTCGAAGCGGCAATCGCCGGAACCACGCCGATTCGAGGCTGAGCCCACGCGGTGGTGGCGCGATTGACGCGTCGATTCGCAGTACGCAGAAATGGGCAGCCTCGACCTTGGCGTGACGTGGACATTTCCTCGTTCGAGCCGATCGGCGTTTGCCAGAGCTGGCGATGCGCGCCCAGAGATGACCGGATTCAGACTCGCCGAAATCGCATGCCATTCGCAGTCCGGTGCGGGTAAGCACCGGTCTGCATCGGCGGGTGGATCCTCTTCCGATGCAGGGCGACAAGAGCCCTCACTCCCCAACGCGCGAGGCGGGCCGACCACAAGCAGACATGAGGCGCGTCTCACTGCAGGGGTCGTGTGCGTCGGCATCATATCCGAGGGTCGTCATTCGTGGAACGACATTCGTTCCGGGCAATTTCTGTGGCGGGCGAGCAGTCGGGCAGATCCAGGCAGAAGCGTCTGGCATTCCGCTGCCACGCTGCGATGCTTCGGCAACGGGGTGATCGCAATTCGCGCAAGCGTTATTCTTTCGCCGGACCACCTCTGCAACCCCCTAGAACTGGAAAACCTTCGTCAGATGAAACCCGGTCGCAACGATCCCTGTCCGTGCGGCAGTGGCAAGAAATACAAGCAATGCTGCCTCGCGAAGAGCGTGGTCGCGCTGGAGGATCCCGCGGTGCTGCTGTGGCAGCGCATCCGCCGCGAACTGGAGGGATCTCCCGCACGCATGTTGAGGTTCGTGCTGGATGCCTACGGTGAAGAGGCGATCGACGAGGCCTGGAGCGAGTTCACGCTTGGGGACAAGACGTATGCCGATTTCGATCCGTACACGCCGCAGATTCCCGTTTTCATGCCGTGGATGTTCCATCGTTGGGCGCCGAAAGCCAGAACAACCGATGTCATCGACACAGCGCTGCATGGCGTGTCGCCGACAGCTGCCTGGATGTTGCATCGCGGGCGCAAGCTCGATCCGCTGCTTCGCGACTATTTCGAGGCCTGTCTCGATACGCCGTTCGGCTTCGTCGAGGTGCTGACGTGCGATGCCGGCAGTGGTTTCCGCGTTCGCAACGTGTTCACCGCGCAGGTCGACGACGTGTTCGAGCAGTCGGCATCCCGATCCCTGTCCGTGGGGGATCTGATTTATGGCCAGGTGATACGCGTGAAGGGTATCGCGGTGATGGAAGGATTCAGTCCGATCGCGATTCCACCGAAACACAAGGTGGAACTGATCGCATTGCGTCAGGAACTTCGCGCGGACTTCGGCGAGGCCCCGGGAACCGCCGACGATCGCGATTGGGAGGATATCCTGCGCGAGCGGTATCTCCTCATCTCGGACGCGCTGCTGAATCCGGTGCCGCCTGTGCTGCAAAATACCGATGGCCACGATCTGGCCATGCAACGGATCGTATTCGACATCGACTCAGCGCAAGTCGCATTCGACAAGCTCAGGCATCTGGACCTGATGCAATCCGAGGCGGAAATCCTCGAAGTCGCCGAACGCGATGCGGAAGGGAACCTGCGGAAGATCGCATTCGACTGGCATCGTCTCGGCAACTCCATGCATTCGGATTGGGACAATACCGTGCTGGGCCGCATCGAGATCGACGGCCCACGCCTGATCGTGCAGGTCAATTCGGACGAACGCGCTGCCGAGGCGCGCCGGCTCGTCGAACGGGCCATGGGTAAGTCCGTGCGCTACCGGGATACCGAACAGTTGTCGGACGACCCTGGGGAAGAGGCGTCGATGGATGACGACTCGCTCTCGTTCGAGTGGGAAGGAAGCGACGGACTTGAGGATGCCGATGCGCAGGCCGCGATCGCCGCGTACATGACGGCCCATCTGGAACGCTGGCCTGAACAGCCTTTGCCGGCGCTGGCCGGACGCACGCCGCTCGACGCGATACGCGATGCGGATGGCCGCGAGATGGTCGAGGCGCTCGTGCGGCAGATGGAACGCATGCCTTCCTACGCGCCGCCGCAGACCGACCCTGCTGCGCTGCGGCGTCTGCGCGAACGTTTGGGATTGGCGCCTTCGATCGGTGATGGGAGAACGTAGACAGCGCGGTTCTCCTCGAGAATCGCGGCATCGTCGGCTCCGGCCCTTCGGGCCTTGAGCCGCCCTGCGTTGAGTTTCCCGAATCCGATCGCACGCTCCACGTAGGTCGGATCAAGCAGCGAAGCCGCGGATCCGACATCACGTCGAATTCGCCGGAACAAAAACCCCGAGGTTGAAGCCCGGGGTGTGTGCGCCAATTGGTGCTCGCTCAGGTGAAGCGGCGCAGCGCGCCGAACGCACCGATGGCGAGCAGCATGAGGGGTTCATTGGACACCCCCGGGTTGGCGCCGAAAGCCCACGCACACGGCGCCCGCCGACAGTATTCCCAACTCGGTCACGCGTCCAGCGAAAATGGCTGCAGAATGTTGCCGCGGATACAAGTACCCGTCGACGACGGCACTGCGGTCATGACGAAGCCGCCAATCCACCCGTACTGACAGGTATGGGCTCGTGCCGTGGGCAGCCGCCCGCTCGAAACCTCAGAGCCCGCCGGCCGCGCGGGCGACGGCGCGGAACAGGGCGCGGCCCTTGTTCATGGTCTCTTCCCATTCACGGGCCGGGTCGGAATCGTGGACGATGCCGGCGCCGGCTTGCACGTGCAGGCGGCCGTCCTGGATGACCGCGGTGCGAATCGCGATCGCGGTGTCGGCGTCGCCCCACCAGCCGATGTAGCCGATCGCGCCGGCGTAGATGTTGCGCTTGATCGGTTCGAGTTCGCGGATCACTTCGAGTGCGCGGATCTTCGGCGCGCCGCTGACCGTGCCGGCCGGGAATGCGGCCTTGAGCACGTCCATGTAACTCAGCCCGGGGCGCAGTTCGCCTTCGACCTGGCTGACGATGTGCATGACGTGCGAGTAGCGCTCGACGACGAAGCTCTCGGTGAGTCTGACGCTGCCCGTCACGCTGACGCGACCGACATCGTTGCGTCCGAGGTCGATGAGCATGAGGTGCTCGGCGCGCTCCTTGGGATCTGCGAGCAGTTCGGCCTCCAGCGCGAGATCCTGCTCGTGGGTCTCGCCGCGCGGGCGCGTGCCGGCGATCGGGCGCAGCACGACCTTGCCCTGCTGCTGGCGCACGAGGATCTCGGGCGACGAGCCGACGATCTGGGTCAGGCCCAGGTCGATGAAATACATGTACGGCGACGGATTGAGTGCGCGCAATGCGCGATACACATCGACCGGGCGCGCGCGGAACGGCACCGACAGGCGCTGCGAAAGAACGACCTGGAAGATGTCGCCCGAACGGATGTATTCCTGCGCGCGACGGACTGCGTCCTCGAATCCTTCACGGGTGAAACCCGACACGAAATCCGTCTCGTCGACCGGCTTGGGATCGATCGTTTCCGGATAGCTCGAACCGGCGTGGCGCAGGCGGAACGCGAGTTCGTCCAGACGCCGCCGCGCGCGCGCGTAGGCCTGCGGCTGCGCGGGATCGGCATGCACGATCAGGTAGAGGCGACCCTTGAGGTTGTCGAATACCGCGACTTCTTCGCTGAGCATGAGCAGCGCGTCGGGTGTGCCCAACAGGTCGGGCGGCTCGCGTCCGGCCAGCCGCGGTTCGATCCAGCCGATCGTCTCGAAACCGAAGTAGCCGACCAGTCCGCCGCTGAAAGCGGGCATGCCGGGCAGCAGCGGCACCCGGAAATGCTGGCGCAGGGATTCGATTTCTGCGAGCGGATCGGCGAGATCGCGCGTTTCCACGACCTCGCCGAGTTCCTCCACGCGCAAGCTATGCCCGCGCACCGAATACACGCGCCGGCACGGCAGGCCGATGATCGAATGCCGGCCCCAGTTCTCGCCACCCTCCACCGACTCGAACAGGTAGGCATAGGGACCATCGGCGAGCTTGAGATACACCGACAGCGGCGTGTCGAGGTCCGACAGCACCTCGCGCATGAGCGGAATGCGGTTGTACCCCTGCGCGGCAAGCGCATCGAATTCCGGCTGGCTGAGCACGACGATCACCGCTGGCGAAACAGCGCGCGAAGATAGCAGGGCCACCGCCGCGATGACAGGCGCCGTGCCGCCGCTTCCTGTAGAGCGGAGCTTGCTCCGCTTTCCTTGCTATTGCCGGTTCCCGCGCAGGATGATCGAAAGCCAGCCGAGCAAGCTCGGCTCTACGGGGTGTCGGGGTGTCGGCGCGCCTTCGCCTCTCGTAGAGCGGAGCTTGCTCCGCTGCCGTTGCCGTTTTTCCCTTCTCCCTCCGGGAGAAGGTGCCGAAGGCGGATGAGGGAAAGATGCTTCGGTTCGCCGACACGACCATCGTGCGGGATCGCTCCCTCATCCGGCGCTGCGCGCCACCTTCTCCCGAGGGGAGAAGGGATGATGCGTTGTCCGCTATCTCTGCAGTTGGCGTTTCCCGCGCCGGATGAGGGAAAGGCAGCCGAGCAAGCTCGGCTCTACGGGATGTCGGGGTGTCGGCGCGCCTTCGCCTCTCGTAGAGCGGAGCTTGCTCCGCTGCCGTTGCCGTTTTTCCCTTCGCCCGAGGGGAGAAGGGAAGATGTGGTGTCGGCTATCTCTGCGGTGGGCGTTTCCCGCGCCGGATGATCGAAAGCCAGCCGAGCAAGCTCGGCTCTACGGGATGTCGGGGTGTCGGCGCGCCTTCGCCCCTCGTAGAGCTTGCTCCGCTGTCTTGGCCGTTTCTTTTCCCTTCTCCCTCCGGGAGAAGGTGCCGAAGGCGGATGAGGGAAGGATGCTGCGGCTTGGTGCAGCAGGAATCGTGTGGGATCTGTCCCTCATCCGGCGCTGCGCGCCACCTTCTCCCGGGGGGAGAAGGGAAGAGGCGTTGCCCGCTGTCTTTGCAGTTGGACGTTTCCCGCGCAGGGTGAAAGGCAGCCGAGCAAGCTCGGCGCTACGTGGGGAGGCGAAGGGCATCGGGCCTGGGGGCTCTCCCCCAGGAACAGCAGATCACCGTGGGGCTGGCGGGACAGGCAGGGGGTGACGGCGCGGTCGCGGCGTGGGAACCTCGCGGGTTCATGAGAACCCTGTTCCGCATCGATTCTCCAAAACGCGGCGCGATGATCGCGGCGATGCTGGTTGCGTTGGTGTTCGTCGTCGTCGGCGTCCTCGTGATGACGCTGGTTTCGCCTCAGGTGCCGTATGCCGATCAGTGGCGTTTCTATGCGCGGCTGATCGAGCAGCCGTTCCCCGCGAACGTGCTCGCCGCCGACAACGGCCATCGCGAGGTGCTGCCCAATCTCGTGCGGCTTGCGGAGCTGCGCTGGTTCGGTGCAAACCAGCAGGTGCAGATCGCCATCGGGGTCATGCTGGCGCTCGCGACATGGCTGCTGCTCGCGCGGGTGATCTGGCGCGATGCCTCTTCACGGGCGTTGCGCGTGGCCGCGGTGCTGCTGCTCTCGATCGGGGTTTTCTGGCTCGGCAACCAACGCGCGCTCGCGCATGCCAACGATGCCGTGCACGCGTACCTCGTGACCACCTTCCTCGTGCTCGGCCTGATGCTCGTCGCGCGCGCGCGGCCGCATGCCGAGGCGGGTTTCGCGACGCTGGCGACGCTGTGCGCACTCGCCGCGACCTTCTCGTTCGGCAGCGGGGTCGCGACCCTGCCCGCGCTGCTGTTCGTGCTGGCCCTGCGCCGCGCACCGCTTCGCGCGTGGCTGCCGGTTCTCGCGGGCCTGGTAATCGCCGTGGTGCTCTACGTCAGCGGCGCGGGCCACGACACCACGACCACGCTGCGCGTGGACGTGTTCGCCCAACTCGGGATCCTGCTGCGTTGGCTCGCGGCGCCGTTCGTCTACGTGTTCTGGCCGCTTCTGGATGCGGCGGTCGCCGCGATGCTGCCGACCCCGGCGCGAGAGATCGCCCTGCCCGTGGCGGGCGCGTGGACCGGCTTGTTCGGTGATGTGCATCGCGCGTTGTGGCCGCAGGCGCTCATCGGTGCGATCGGCATTGCCTCGCTGATCGCGGCGGGCGTGCGCGAACGGCGCATGTGGCGCCTGCCGGCGCCGGCACCGCGCATCGCGCTCGGCGTCGCGTTTTTCGCATTGGCGGTCGGCGCGATCGTGGCGATTTCGCGCCTGGACTATTTCCTCGTGCATCCGGATCAGGTGCAGGCGCCGCGTTATCTGGTGTGGTCGAGTCTTTTCTGGTCTGCGCTCGCGATCGCCGCGCTGCTGCGCATGCGGCGTGCGCGCCTGGGGTTCGCACTGGCGTTCGGTGCTGCCGCGCTCATCGCGCCGAGCGAGGTCTGGATGGGACGGCTCGCGTCGAACATGCAGGTGGCCGCCGACCAGGCCGCACTGGGCGGCGTGGTTGGCGTGCTCGCGCGCGATGAGCGGCTAGGCGAAACCGTGTTCGACGAGCTCGCGCACGCCCTGCCGTTGCTCGAACGCGAAGGTGTGGCGATGTATGCCTGGCCCGAATCGCCATGGCTGGACCGCGTGCCGCCGACCGGTAGCGTGCGTGTGCTCGACGACGCGATCGTCGAGGTCGATATGATCGACAACCGTTTTGGCGGCGATGGCATGCGCGTGCGCGTGCGTGCGCAGGTTCGCGGCGAGGCGCGCGTGTTGATTCTCGACGCGCAGGGAAATCTGCGCGGCATGACGATGCGCGATCCGGCGGCTGGCAGCGGTCACTGGCGCGGCTGGATCCGCGGTCGGCACGCGGCAGGGGATCTGCGCGCGGCGATTCGCGTCGACTGAATCGCGGCGTTGCTCAGTCCTCGAAACCGTGCGCGAACAACGCATCGACGACCGCCACCGCGGGATCGCGCACGATCGTGTAGAGGCCGCCCCCGGCGGGTGATTCTCGGCCCCAGTACAACTGCACGTGGGTCGAGGCGCTGCCGACCAGCGGATGCGGTTGCACGTCGTTGTCGGTGGGCGTAGCTCCGACCCACAACCTCGGTTGCCAGTCCAGTCCATCGAGCGAGCGCCGCGAGACGATATCGAACTGGCCGCCGCCGGCGACGATCCAGAACAGCACGAAGGCGTCGTCGGGCATGACCACGGGCAGGGAATCGTGGTTGTTGCCGTCGATCGCGAAATCCTGCGCGGGCGCACTCCAGTCGTATACGTCGGTCGTGGTCTTGACCCGCATCTGCAGCGCCGAGCTGCCGACCTGGTAGCTGGCCAGATATCGGCCATCGCTCTCGCGGAACGCGATGCGCGGCAGCTGGGTGCCTGCCGCGATCGACGTGCGCAGCGTGTCCCAGGTCACGCCGCCATCCGCCGACTGCGCGACATGGGATCCCGATCCGAGCCGCTGGTAGCTCATCGTCAGCGTCCCGTTCGCATGCCGGATCACGTGCGGGTTGATCTCGCCGCCGGTGGCCCAGCCGAGATCGAGCGCGGTCTGCTCGGTGAACGCGATGCCGTCGCTGCTCGTCGCGCGCCAGATCCGGAACGAACTCGTCGCCCCGGTGCCCTTGAGATAGAACAGCACGAAACTGGTTGGTCCGAGTTGCAGCAGCGCGGGATGGCGTTCGTTCGCGCCACTCGCGATGATCGCTGCGGGCGGGGTCCACGTCGCGCCCTCATCGATCGAGCGGGTGACCCAGAGGTCGCCCGAGAGCGCACCATCGAGCCGTTCGAACACGACGACGAGCGTATTGTCGGTCGTGCGGATCACCGAGGGCTGGTAGTCGCGGTGCAGGCCGTCGGTGACCGGAATCGGCAGCGCCGCGGCAGCGGACGCGGTTGCTGCAAGCAGGACGGACAGGATCACACGCCATTCACGCATCGTCTGGAACTCCACTCAAGCGTCGTCGCGGCATGCCGCGCAGGGTCAACACGAACTCGACGCCATCACCGGTGGCCAGATCGTGCGCGCTCGCGTTGCCGCCGTGCAGTTCGGCGACGAGGCGCACGACGTAGAGGCCGAGTCCGAGGTGCGGGGTCTCGCCAGGCGCGCGGGCCTGGCGTTCGCGCAAGCTGACGAGCGTATCAAACAGGCGCTCGTGCATCGAGTCCGGCAGCGCAGGTCCCTGATTGGCCATGCGGATTAGCCAGTTCTTGCCGGCGGCCTCCAGGCCCAGCGCGATCCATCCGTGTTCGGGTGTGAACGAACGCGCGTTGTCGAACAGCTTGTCGAGCGCCTGCGCGATCAGGTCCGGGGCACCGTGAAACGGTACGCCCGCGGCGGGCAGCGACACGCGCACGTCGCGCGAGCCGGCGAGTGCGCGATAGCCTTCGGCGCAGCCCTCGACGAGCGCGCGCAGATCGAAGTCCTCGATTTCGGCGCCGGCGATCGCGCGCTCGACGCGGCTGGATTCGCTCATTGCGCGCACGATCGAACCCAGGCGCCCGGCTCCGTCGCGGGCGCGGCCAAGATAGGCGCGCGCGGCCTCGGACAAATCCTCGTGGTCGAGATTGTCCAGTGACGATTTCACGATCGCCAATGGCGTATTGAGTTCGTGCGAGAGCTTGGAAGCGAGCGTGCGCAGGTAGTCGGTGTAGGCGCCGACCTCGTCGAGCAGGCGCTCGAAGCTGCGCGCGAGATCGCCGAGTTCGTCGCGCGAATCCACGAGCGGCAGCGGTCCAGCCAGACGTCCACCGGCGCCGGTCGCGCGTTCGGTCGCATTGCGCAGGCGGCGGATGCGCAGCGACAGCATGCCACCGAACAGCAGCAGCAGAACCGCGGTGATCGCGAACGCGAGCAGACTCGCGCCGAGCAGGCTCGCGAGTGCGCGATTGGCCAGCGCGGGCACGGCGGGGTCGGCCTGTTCGAGCACGAGGGCGCCGCGTACCGGACTTCCGACCAGCGGGGTTGCCGCGGCGAGCACGATGCGGCCCTCACTGCTGGCCCGCCAGCTCGTCACCGGAATTCCCGACAGCGCGGGCTGAAGATTGCGATCGCCAAGCCTGGCGTCGCTCGATTCGGGATCGTCCGATGTATTCTGGTAGGCAAAGCGGCCCTGCGGAGGCGAGGCCAGGACGAAGCGGTAGAGCAGGCGTGCGAACAGGCCCTGGGTGTCGATTTCCTCGGTCTGGCTCGCAAGCGTGCCGCCTGCACCGACGATCCAGCCATCGGCCGAGACCATGCGCACACGCACGCCGGTGGGCGCGAGGCGCGCGAGTACGCGGGCGATATCGTCGTCGTAGCCGAGCAGGAGTTGCGGTTCGCCGTGCAGCGTCCCTGCAGCCGCGCTGTCATGCACATCGAACGTGATGCGGTCGGGTGCTGCCACGCGCGCGATCCGCAGTTCGATGCGATAGCCCGATCCGTCCTCCTGCCATTCGCCGGTGAGCCGGTCGGGCAGCGTCCCGCCAGACCCCGACGCCGGCGCCTCGAAGCGTCCCGGTGCAGCGCTGGCGATGCGATAGCTCCGTGCGTGGCCTTCCTGCGCAAGGACGAGGTCCAGATGATCATGGCTGGCGACGTTCGCATCGCGCGCATCGACGCGCGCACGGGTCGCGTCGCGCACTTCGGCAAACAGGTAGAGCCATTCGCTGTCTTCGGCAAGCATGACCCGCAGCTTGTCCGGCTCGGCAGGCGGTCCGAGCGCCTGTTCGAACGGCTTGAACGCGCGCCAGTCGTCGGCCGAACCATCGATGCGCATGTGCGCCCTGCGCGTGTGCACGTACAGGATCGATCCCGGCGGTGGGGGTTCGATCGCCAGCGCATCGAGTGCGCGTGCTAGCGTGCCCGCTGAAACCAGCAAGCTGTGTTCCTGTCCCTGGCGCAGCAACGCCTCGGTCTGGCGCACGAATTGCCAGCCCGCCCAGGGCAGGCTCAGCGTGGACAGCGCAACGAGCAGGAGTTTCAGGCGCAGGGACATTGGGGAGCAGGGGATAGGGACTAGGGATTAGGGGCTAGGGATTAGGGGTTAGGGGATAGGGGCGAGGGCGCTTGCCAAGCTTCCGCGACAAGCATGATGTCTCGCGCCGAAGCAAAACCATGCGCCCTCGCCCCTAACCCCTAGCCCCTCGCTCTTCGCCCCTCGCTCAAGGCCGCCACCGGTAGCCCGCGCCATGCACGGTATCGATCGCGTCGAACGCGGGATCGATCGCGATGAACTTCCGGCGGATGCGCTTGATGTGCGAGGTGATCGTCGCGTCGTCGACGACGACGTGCGCATCGCGCATGAGTTGCTCGCGCGTCTTGACGTGACCGGGGAAGCGCACGAGCGTGTGGACCATCCAGAACTCGGTCACGGTCAGCGGCACGTCCTCGCCGTTCCAGGTGATGCGCATGCGTTCGGATTCCAGGCGCAGCGGCCCCTGCTCGTACACGCTGTCGGCCTGGGCGGGTTTGCGCATCGCATCGATGCGCCGGAACAGTGCACTGATGCGCGCGGCGAGCTGGTGGAACGAGACATCCTTGGCCAGGTAGTCGTCGGCGCCCAGGCGCAGGCCCGAGATCACGTCGAAATCCGAATCGCGCGCGGTCAGGAACAGGATCGGCAGGGTCGGCGCCTTTGCGCGCAGCCAGCGGCACAGGTCGAATCCGCCTTCGGGCTCGTCGCCGAGGCCGACATCGATGATGACCAGTTCGGGCAGGCGCTGGGTGAACGCGTTTTCGGCCTCGCTGCGCGAGCCGTGGCCGCGCACTTCGTAGCCCACGCGGGTGAGTGCTTCCACGTAGTTGGCGCGGATCAGCGGTTCGTCCTCGACGATGGCGATGCTGCGTGGCATGGGTGTTCCTTGTGGTTCCGGCGCCGAGCTTACCGCGCCCGGGACGTCGCGCAATGCGCCGTGCGCGATTGCCCGCAAATCGCCACAAGCCATCCGCACGGTGCCCGCGAATGCGCGCACTTCGGCCCGCGGCGCGGCGCGCAATGGCGGCGAACCTGCAGAGGAGCCCGCCATGACCCAGCCCAAGCGCGAGATCGACACCGACACCGACCTCCAGCGCGGCATCGAACCGTTGCGTACGATCTTCGCCGTCCTCGTGCTGCTGCTGGGCTTTGCGGCCGGCGCCCGCGCCCAGTCCGGCTTCGGCAGCATCGATGCTCACGCGCACGATGGCGCGCGCTTCGAACTGGTCGCGCTGGAAAGCGACATCGAGGTCCTCGTCTCCGGCCTCGTCGGCGAGGCGCGCATCCGCCAGCGCTTCAGCAACACGTCGACGCAATGGATCGAGGCGCAGTACCTGCTGCCGCTGCCGGATGGCGCCGCCGTGCATGCATTGCGCGTGCGCATCGGCGAGCGGCTGATCGTCGGCGAGATCCGCGAGAAGGAACAGGCGCGTGCCGCCTACGTCGAGGCGGCCGCCAGCGGACAGCGCGCAGCGCTGGTCGAGGCCGATCGTGCACAGCTGTTCCGTACCGCGGTGGCCAACGTCGGCCCCGGCGAAACGATCGAAGTCGAGGTGCGCTGGTCGCAGTCGATCGCCTATCGCGATGGCCGCTTCGCGCTCGAACTCCCGCTCACCTACACGCCGCGCTACGGTGCCATGCGTTTGCCCCTGGACAGGGACGTCCAACCCTCCACCACCACGGACGACCGGCATGGCAACGCACCACGCATCGACGTGCGCGTGGAAATCCAGGCCGGGCTGACCCTCGCGCGCGTCGAGAGCCCGACCCACGCCATTGCGGTGAATCTCGATGGCGCGCGTCACGCCGTGCAACTGACCCACGGCGCGGTATCGGCGGATCGCGATTTCGTGCTCGAGTGGACACCGGCACTCGGCCAGCAGCCGGCCTCGGCGCTGCTCGTCGAACAGCATGACGGCGACACCTATGCGATGGTCATGCTGGTGCCGCGCAACGAGATCGTCGACGCCTTGCCGCGCGAACTGATCCTCGTGATCGATACCTCCGGATCGATGGAAGGTGAATCGATGCGCCAGGCGCGCGCGGCGCTCGATCTCGCGCTGGCCGGGTTGACGCCGCGCGACCGCTTCAACGTGATCCAGTTCAATTCGGTGACCGAGGCGCTGTTCGATGCGGCGGTTCCCGCACTGCCGGGCGATGTCAGGCTTGCGCGCGAGTGGGTGGCTCGCCTGCGTGCGACCGGCGGCACCGAGATGGAACCTGCACTCAGGCGTGCGCTGCGCGATGCGCCGCATCCGGGCAGCGTGCGTCAGGTCGTGTTCGCGACCGACGGGGCGATCGCCGATGCAGCCCGGCTGTACGCGCTGATCGATGCCGAACTCGGCGCTTCGCGCCTGTTCACGGTCGGCATCGGCAGTGCGCCGAACACCCAGTTCATCGAGCGCGCCGCGACCCTGGGACGCGGTGCATCGATCACGATCCGCGACCTCAACGACGTCGGCGCACGCATGCGTGACCTGTTCGCCAAGCTCGACCGCCCGGCATTGCGCGATCTGGAACTGAGCTGGCCCGGTGCCGCCGAAGTCTATCCGCGGCGCCTGCCCGATCTGTACGCGGGCGAGCCACTGCTCGTCGTCGCCCGGCTTGCGCAGGCACACGGACACCTGCATGCGCGCGGGCACATGAGTACGGCGCCGTGGTCGGCATCGCTGCCGCTGGGCTCGCCGGCCAACGCGACGGGCATTGCCCGGCTGTGGGCGCAACGCAAGATCGACAGTCTCGATCAGTCGCTCGCGCTCGGCGCCGATGCCGGCCAGGTTCGCGATCAGATTCTCGAACTGGCGCTGGCCCAGAGCCTGATCACGCGCTACACGAGCCTGATCGCCGTGGAGAAGACCCCGGCGCGTCCGCTGGATGCCGATCTGGTTTCCCAGCGCATCGCCAACGGCGCGCCGGCCGGCGCGATTGCCCTGGCCGCGACCGCGACCCACGCGCCGCTGCAGAAATTGATCGGGTTGTTGTCGCTCGTGCTCGCGGCGGCCTGCGCGCTGGCCGCACGCCGCCGCAGTCGCATGCGTCTTGTCCACTGACCCTGGGAGAACGCTGTCATGGGTGCAGGCCAGAGTGAATCCGCCCAGCCGCCGATCGACGATCGCGATGCCGCGTGGACCGATGCCGACTGGCAAGGAGGCGACAGCCGATGGTTGGCCGCGATCGTGGCGCGTGATGGCGATCCACGGCGGCGCGCGTGCAGCGACGCGCGCGCCGACGTCGTGAACGACTGGATCGCGTGCTGATGAATCGCGTGTTGGTGAGTCGGTCGCGGGTTCTGCCAGCCCTGGCCATCGTGCTTGCAGTGGTCGGCTGCGCCGCTTTGACCAGCGCCGGTTACATGAATGCGAAGGCTGCGCTGGCCCAGGTGCTGCTCGAGCGTGCCTGGGAGCGCGTGCAGTCCGGCGATGCGCAGGCCAGGCCCTGGCCATGGGCGGATACGGTGCCCGTTGCGCGACTGCATGTGCCGCGGCTGCGGATCGATCGCATCGTCCTGCGTGGCGATTCCGGGCGCACGCTCGCGTTCGCCCCGGGCTGGACCGAATCCAGTGCGGCGCCGGCGACCCCGGGCACGAGCGTGCTCAGTGCGCACCGCGACACCCATTTCGCGTTCCTGCGCGAACTCGTGATCGGCGATCCGGTCACGATCCAGTCCGCAACCGGCACGCGCGAGTATCGGGTCGAGTCGTTGCGCGTGGTCGATTCGCGCTTGCAACGCATCGACCTCAGCAGCGGATTCGATGGCGTGCTGCTGGTCACCTGCTGGCCGTTCGACGCCCTCGATGCGCGCGGCCCGTTGCGCTACGTGGTCACGGCGGTCGCGCTCGACGCCGAGGCCGACAACGGACCTGCGCTTGCGCTGACGTTGCATTGAGTCTCGGGTTTCCGTCCGCGCGACAAGCGCAGGCGTGCCCTCACCCGCTTCCGCCGACCTTGCCTGTCCCCCTTGTTGTGCAACGCCCGGGAATTACGCACCACATTGGTGCGTAACACCGTGATGCAGTGGACTTGAGGAGTTTCAAGCATTTGAAATAGAACGTTTTGTGCGATGCGGCATACATGGCATGACGGTTGCTTAACGGGAATGACACACACCCGCAACCCACGAGGTTTTCATGTCTGCCGACAACGTTCTCAAGCTGATCAAGGATCGCAACATCAGCTACGTCGACCTGCGCTTCACCGATCTGCGCGGTGCCCAGCAGCACGTCACGTTTCCGGTTTCGTCGATCGACGCGTCGCTGTTCGAGGACGGCAAGATGTTCGACGGTTCCTCGATCTCGGGCTGGAAGGGCATCAACGAATCGGACATGGTCCTGATGCCGGACCCGGACTCCGCGCTGGTCGACCCGTTCCTCGCCGAGCCGACCCTGATCCTCAACTGCGACGTGCTCGAACCCAACACGATGCAGGCCTACTCGCGCGATCCGCGCTCGCTGGCCAAGCGCGCCGAGGCCTACCTGAAATCGACCGGCATCGCCGACACCGCATTCTTCGGACCGGAGCCGGAGTTCTTCCTGTTCGATTCGGTGCGTTGGCAGAACGACATGGGCAAGGTGTTCTTCGAAGTCGAATCCGAAGAAGCCTCGTGGTCCTCGCGCAGCCGCTATTCCGAGGGCAACAGCGGTCATCGACCCGGCATCAAGGGCGGCTATTTTCCGGTGCCGCCCGTGGATTCGCTGCAGGACATCCGCAGCGAGATGTGCAACGTGCTGACCGAGCTCGGCCTGATCGTGGAAGTCCATCACCACGAAGTCGCGACCGCCGGCCAGTGCGAGATCGGCACCCAGTACAACACGCTGACCAAGAAGGCCGACGAACTGGCCACGCTCAAGTACGTGGTCAAGAACGTCGCCCACCGCAATGGCAAGACCGCCACGTTCATGGCCAAGCCGCTGGTCGGCGACAACGGCTCGGGCATGCACGTGCACCAGTCGCTTTCCAAGGGCGGCGTCAACCTGTTCTCGGGCGATCTGTACGGCGGCCTGTCGCAGACCGCGCTGTACTACATCGGCGGCATCTTCAAGCACGCGCGTGCGATCAACGCGTTCGCCAATTCCACGACCAACAGCTACAAGCGCCTGGTGCCCGGCTTCGAGGCGCCGGTCATGCTCGCGTATTCGGCGCGCAACCGCTCGGCGAGCTGCCGCATCCCGTTCGTGCACAACCCCAAGGCGCGCCGCATCGAGGTGCGCTTCCCGGATCCGATGAACTCCGGCTACCTGACGTTCGCCGCGCTGCTGATGGCCGGCCTCGACGGCATCCTCAACAAGATCGATCCGGGCGCGCCCTCGGACAAGGATCTCTACGACCTGCCGCCGGAAGAGGAAAAAGGCATTCCGCAGGTGTGTTCGAGCCTGGATCAGGCACTCGCCGCACTCGATGCCGATCGCGATTTCCTCAAGGCCGGCGGCGTGTTCTCCGACGACTTCATCGATGGCTACATCGAACTGAAGATGCAGGAAGTCACGAAGTTCCGCGCCGCCACGCACCCGATCGAATACCAGATGTATTACTCGGTCTGAACTGCCCGCGGGGGAGGGGAGCCTCCGCGAGCGGCATGCCGACACCTTCGCGCCGTTGCATCCCACCCCCGCCCCGAGAGGTCAGCCATGAACACCCGATTGCCCGCCCGATGCCTGAGCGTTGCCGTTTCCTGCATGGCAGCCGTTGCCGCGCATGCCGAAGAACCATCCTCGGTCAGCGGCGACGTGTCGCTGGTCAGCGACTACACGTTTCGCGGACTGACCCAGACCAATCGCAAGCCCGCGCTGCAAGGCGGCATCCAGTACGACAGCGCCAGCGGTTTCTATGTCGGCGGCTGGGCCAGCAGCATCAGCTGGCTCTCCGATGGCGCCGACGATGTGTCGAGCAATGTCGAGATCGACGTCTTCGCCGGCTTCACGGGCAGTTGGGGCGAGCACGTGACCTACGATGTGGGCCTCAACTACTACTGGTATCCGGGCACGTATCCGTCCGGATTCACCGATCCGGACACGCTCGAGGGCTATTTCTCGGTCGGCTTCTCGATCTTCACGGTGAAGTACAACCACGCGTTCACTGACCTGTTCGGCATCGATGGTGCCGCCGGCAGCGGTTACCTCGATCTGTCGCTGAGCCAGGCGTTCGCCGAAACCTGGACCTTCGACGCGCACGTCGGGCGCCAGTGGGTCGATGGCGCCAGCGCGCTGGACTACACCGACTGGAGCCTGGGCGTGTCCAAGGATTTCGGCAACGGCTTCGGCCTCTCGCTGGCCTACGTGGACACCAATGCAGAAAAAGACATCTACACAAACGCATTCGGCAAGTATCTGGGCAAGGGCACCGGCATCCTGACCCTTTCCAAGTCGTTCTGAGCCGGATCGGCTGGCTGCGGCCAGCCGGTTCCTTCGTCCATCCACGGGAGTGACCATGAAACTGATCACCGCCATCGTCAGACCATTCAAGCTCGACGAGGTCCGCGAAGCGCTGTCGCAAGCCGGCGTGTCCGGCATCACCGTGACCGAAGTCAAGGGTTTCGGTCGCCAGAAAGGGCACACCGAGCTGTATCGCGGCGCCGAATACGTCGTCGATTTCCTGCCCAAGGTGAAGATCGAGACGGTCGTCACCGACGATCGTGTCGAAGCGGTCATCGAAGCGATCCAGGGGGTCGCCGGCACCGGCAAGACCGGCGACGGCAAGATCTTCGTGTCGCCCATCGAGCAGGTCATCCGCATCCGCACCGGTGAAATCGGCGCGGACGCCCTCTAACCGCCCATCGCGAGGACCTCATGAAAAACATGTATGTGACTCGGTGTGCGCACCGACTGACCGCATTCTGCCTGGCGGCACTGTGCGTCCTGATGCTGGCTGGAAGCGGGCTCGTCGCCGCCCAGGAACCCGGCCAGGAACCTGTGGCGGCGGTCGAGCAGATCGCCGAGGCCGTGGTCGAAGCGGCCGCTGCCGAAATCCTTCCCACGGTCGACAAGGGCGATGTCGCCTGGATGCTCACTTCCACCCTGCTCGTGCTGCTCATGGTCGTGCCCGGACTGGCCTTGTTCTATGGCGGCATGGTGCGCAGCAAGAACGTGCTCTCGGTGCTCATGCAGGTGCTGGTCGTGTTCTCGCTGCTCGTCGTGCTGTGGGCGGTCTACGGCTACAGCCTCGCGTTCCAGGGCGGCAACGCGTTCATCGGCTCGTTCGACAAGCTGTTCCTTGCCGGGGTCACGATCGACTCGCTCGCCGACACGTTCACCGACAACGTCAAGCTGCCCGAGTACGTGTTCATCGCGTTCCAGGCGACGTTCGCCGGCATCACCGGCGCGCTGATCGTCGGCGCGTTCGCCGAGCGCATCAAGTTCGCGGCGACGATCGTGTTCGCGGTGCTGTGGTTCACCTTCGGCTACATCCCGATCGCGCACATGGTCTGGGGCGCGGGCGGCTACCTGCTGGACATGGGCGCGCTGGATTTCGCCGGCGGCACCGTCGTGCACATCAATGCCGGCGTCGCTGGACTGATCGGTGCGTACTTCGTCGGCAAGCGCCTGGGCTACGGCAAGGAGGCGATCAAGCCGCACAACGTCACGTTCACGATGGTCGGTGCCTCGCTGCTGTGGGTGGGCTGGTTCGGATTCAACGCCGGCTCCAACCTCGAAGCGAATGCCGGTGCGGCGCTTGCCTTCATCAACACCTTGTTCGCCACGGCGGCCGCGGTCGTCATGTGGTCGCTCGTCGAAGGCGTGTTCAAGGGCAAGCCGTCGGCACTCGGTGCCGCGTCGGGCGCGGTCGCCGGACTGGTCGCGATCACGCCGGCCGCCGGCCTGGTCGGGCCGATCGGCGCGATCGCGATCGGTGCGGTGGCGGCAGTCGTCTGTGTCTGGGGTGTCAACGGGCTCAAGCGCCTGCTCGGTGCCGATGACAGTCTCGATGTGTTCGGCGTGCATGCGGTCGGCGGCATCGTCGGTGCGCTGCTGACCGGCGTGTTCACGGCGCCGTCACTCGGCGGAACCGGTGCGGAGGATTTCGTGATCGCCACCCAGGTCGGCATCCAGGCCATCGCGGTCGGCATCACGATCGTCTGGATCGCCGCCGTGTCTGCGGTCGCCTTGCTGATCGCCAAGCTGATCTTCGGCCTGCGCGTCAGCGAGGAAGAGGAGCGCGAAGGCCTCGACATCACCTATCACGGCGAGTCCGCCTACGAGCATTGAACCAGGGAGTGTGTGTGTGGCGGCCGGGGCTGGGGAGCCTCGGCCGCCGGTTTTTCGCCAGCGCTCCGCCAGGAACGCAGCGTGCGCTGAGGGGCTTCCGGCAATTCTGCAGAAAGACATCGGCCCTGAAGGGCCTCCCACAGGAGCCCACCACAACACGTCCTCGCGAATGCACTTGTGGGAGGGCCTTCAGGCCCGATGCTCCTGGCAACTCTGAAGAAGAGGCATCGGCCCTGAAGGGCCTCCCACAGGAACGCGCTTCACCGATCACCCGCTGCGCAGCACGCGTGCGTGCTCGACGAGCTGAGGGAAGAACGCATCGAACGCCGCCTGCAACTGCGGCTCGACGACCGCGATCGCATCGAGTCCGCGCGCGAGCGGATTGGGTCGGCTCAGGCGTGTGCCGACGCCGGCCAGCGCCTGCGCAATCGCTTCGCGGTGGCGGTAGTTGGCGGGCAGACCGTTGGCGCGCAGATAACGTGTGAACCGACGCAAGTCGACTGGCAGCAGCGGCTCATGGCGTTCCAGGGTCGCGACAATGCCGTCGCTGAACGTCTCCAGCGGCGAATCCGACCAGCGCGAAAAATCGCGCGCAAGCAGATGATCGAACCAGATGTCGATGAGGATTCCGGCATAGCGCCGGAACGGCGGCTCGAACAGGCCGCGCGTTGCCACGATCCGCGCATGAGCATCGGTGAAACTGTCGATCGCGCGATGCAGGACGATGCCGGCGCGCACGCCTGGCGGAAGGTCGGTGTCGACCGCGCCGCGCACGAAATCGCCCATGAGGCTGCCGAGCACGACGTTCTCGTCGGGACCGCCAAGCAGCGCATGGGCAAGGTGGTTCATCGGGCGTCGGCGGCCAGCAGCAGCCTTCACGGTATCATGCGCGCACGATGAACCCGACTGCCTCCCCCACCGCTCCCGGCCGGTTTCCCGCCGAGGCCGCCACTTTCCTGATCGCCGGCAACGCCGGTGCGATCGAGGTTGCGACTGTGCCTGCCGAGGGCGACATCGAATGCGCTCGCGCCGGCGTCGCGATCGTCTGCCACCCGCACCCGCTGCATGGCGGAACGATGCACAACAAGGTCGTCACGATCGCCGAGCGCGCACTGCGCGAACTCGGTCTGGACACTGTGCGCTTCAACTTCCGCGGCATCGGCCAGTCGCAGGGAACGTTCGACGAAGGCGAGGGCGAGAGCGACGATCTGGCCCGCGTCGTGGACTGGGTGCGCCGCGTGCGCCCCGACGACGCGCTGTGGCTCGCCGGGTTTTCTTTCGGCAGCTATGTCGCCCTGCGAAATGCCGCTGTGCTCGATGCAGATGCGCTGATCACGATCGCCCCGCCGGTCGGTCGCTGGGACTTCGAATCGATCACGCTTCCGGAATGTCCCTGGCTGGTCGTGCAGGGCGAAGATGACGAGATCGTCGATCCACAGGCCGTATTCGCCTGGATCGAGAGCCTCGCAGAGCCGCCGCACCTCGTGCGGATGCCCGAGACCTCGCATTTCTTCCATCGCCGGCTCATGGACCTGCGCGGCGTGCTCAAGAACGCGATGCGCCCGAACCTGCCGCCGTCGCGCGCGAGCGCATGAGCTCGACATCGCTGCTGCCGTCCGCGCTGTATGCGCACGGCATCGACGCAAGGCAATGGCAGGCCGATGCGGCCCAGACCGCGGCGCTCGCTGCATTCGATCGCCTGCATGCCGAGCTCGTCGCGCGACCCGCGCGGTCACTCTGGCAACGCCTGCGCGGACAGCGCGCACCGGTGCCGAAGGGCCTGTACCTGTGGGGCAGTGTCGGTCGCGGCAAGACCCTGCTCATGGACCTGTTCTTCGAAGCGCTGCCGTTCGCGCAGAAGCGGCGCGTGCACTTCCATCGCTTCATGCAAGACATCCATGCCGAGCTGCGCAGCCTGTCCGGTCACAGCGATCCGCTCGTGAGCGTAGCCGAACGCATCGCCACGCAGACGCGCGTGCTGTGCCTGGACGAGTTCTTCGTGCTCGATATCGGCGACGCGATGATCCTCGGCAATCTGCTCAAGGCGCTGTTCGAGCGCGACGTCGTGCTCGTGACGACCTCCAACACGCCGCCGCCGAACCTGTACAAGGACGGCCTGCAGCGCGAGCGCTTCCTGCCCGCGATCGCGCTGATCGAAAAGTGCTGCGAAGTCCGCGAGCTCGCGTCGCCGACCGACTGGCGCCTGCGCGCGCTGCGCCAGGCGCCGGTGTATCACCACCCGCACGACGCCGCGGCGATGCGGGCGATGCTGGCGACCTTCCATCGTGTGGCCCACTCGGCCGAGCGCGGCGATTTCACGCTCATGGTCAACGAGCGGCCGATCCCGGTACTCCGCGAATCCGACGGCGCGATCTGGTTCGAGTTCACGGCAATCTGCGAGGGTCCGCGCGGAGTCGCCGACTACATCGAGATCGCGCGCAGCTACCACACGCTGCTGATCTCCGGCGTTCCGGAGTTCACGCCGCAGACCGAGGATGCCGCCCAGCGGTTCGTCGAACTCGTCGACGAGGCTTACGACCGCGGTGTCAAGCTGGTTCTATCGGCCGCGGTTCCGATCGTCGATCTCTACGACGGCCGTCGCCTGCGCGCGATGTTCGCGCGCACCGAGTCGCGACTGATCGAAATGCAGAGCGAGGACTACCTGTCGCGCGAGCATCTGGCGTAACCCAAGCGAGCCTCGGCGCGTATGCCGGTGCTTGCGCGCAGACGGTGCAATGCGTATGACTGCACGCTGATCCACAACGGATGGCTGCGATGAAGAATCTGATCCCCGCGATGGCGTTGTTGCTCATCGCATCGGCGCAGTCCAGCCAGGCCGGGACGACCGTCGCCGAACTGACCGCGGCGCGCCTTGCCCAGGTCACTGCCTGGCGTCGAGACCTGCATGAACACCCGGAGCTGAGCAATCGCGAGTTCCGCACGGCGAAGATCGTCGCTGCGGAGCTCAGGAAGCTCGGCTATGAGGTGCGCAGCGGCATCGCGCACACCGGCGTGGTCGGCATTCTCAAGGGCGGCCGGCCCGGACCGAAACTCGCGATTCGAGCCGACATGGATGCGCTGCCGGTCACCGAGGAAGTCGACCTGCCGTTTGCCTCCAAAGCCAAGGGTGAGTATCTCGGCAAGCAGGTCGGTGTCATGCACGCCTGCGGCCACGATGTGCACACCGCGACCACGCTCGGGGTGGCCAGTGCACTTGCCGCGCTGCGCAGCGAGCTGCCCGGCGAAGTCATGCTGATCTTCCAGCCCGCCGAGGAGGGTTCGCCGCCTGGCGAGGAGGGCGGAGCGCCACTGATGGTCAAGCAAGGCTTGTTCGCGGACTTCCGGCCCGATGCGATCTTCGGCATGCACGTGACCAGCGCGTATCCGGTCGGCACGGTAGCCGTGCGCCCCGGCGGCATGATGGCCAGCTCCGACACGTTCCGGATGACGATCAAGGGCCGTCAGAGCCATGGCGCGACGCCATGGCGCGGCATCGATCCGATCGTCGCCGGTGCCGAGATCGTGCTGTCCGCACAGGCGATCGTGAGCCGGCGCCTGGATATCAACAAGGAGCCGGCCGTGGTCACGTTCGGCATCTTCAACGGTGGTCAGCGCCACAACATCGTGCCCGACACTGCGGAACTGCACGGCACCGTGCGCGCGTTCGATGCAGCGATGCGCGACCAGGCGCTGGCCGACCTGCGCAACGTCGCAGAACACGTCGCCGCCGCGCATGGTGCCACGGTCGATGCGCAGATCCCGATCGTCCCGGGCAGCAATCCGGTCAACAGCAACGATCCCGAACTCACCACACGCGTGCGCGCGAGTTTCGCCAAGGTGCTCGACAGCGCGTCGATCATCGAAGCGAAACGCTGGACCGCATCGGAGGATTTCCCGCATCTGGCGATCGCTGCGGATGCGCCGAGCGTCTACTTCTTCTTCGGCGCCACGCCGGCCGGGCAGGATCCGGACACTGCGCCCAGCAATCACTCGCCGCACTTCTTCGTCGACGAAGGCGCATTGAAGATCGGCACCGAAGCGATGCTGCAGGCGAGCCTGGATTTCCTCGGTTACACCGGGAGGGGGGAATAAGGCGTAGGCAAAGCAACGACAGCGGAGCAAGCTCTACGAGAGGCGAAGGCGATCACCCCGTAGAGCCGAGCTTGCTCGGCTGCTCTTCATCAATCTCGCGAGAGGCGCGGAAAAACAGCGGAGCAAGCTCTACGAGAGAAGCATCTTCCCTTCTCCCCGCGGGAGAAGATGGCGCGTAGCGCCGGATGAGGGAGCATTCGCACACGATTCCCGCTGCGGTGGATCGCAGCGTCCTTGCCTCACGCGTCTTCGTCGCTGCCCCCTCCTCGCCGTGCACGCAGCATGCAGCACGCAGCCCGGTTCACTTCCGTTACTCCGCGACGGGATGTGCGGAAGATTTGATCGCCGCGATCGCGCGCACGCGTGCGGCGCGCATCGCGTCGGCGATCGCCGGCCCCTGCAAGCCGTCGGCAACGAAAGGCGCGGCCTTGATCGCGCAGGCCGCCGCGAATGCCGCGTTCAGATAGACGGCTTGCGGATAAGGCGACTCCTCCAGCCCGAGCCGGCCGCGCGCGTCGGCCTCGCACACGGTGACCAGCTGCGCGACGCGTTGCGGCTTGCGGAACGCATCGAGCTTCTCGAACACGCCGAGCACGGTCGCCGGTTTCAGTTCGGCGGCCCGATGCACGAGCAGATGCAGGCGACAACACAGCTCGGCCAGTTCCGCATGCTCGTTCGGAACGCGCAGGCGTTCGGACAATGCGCGCACGGGTGCCACGCCGCGCTCCTCGTGCATGATGTGCTTGGGTAACTCGGCCTCCGGAGTCAGCGCCTTGCCGAGATCGTGGACGAGCGCGCAATAACCGATCAGGTCGTCGCCGGGTGCAAGCCGCGCGGCCATGTCGAGCACCATTCCGGTATGCACGCCGGTATCGATCTCCGGATGGTATTCGGCGCGTTGCGGCACGCCGTACAACGCATCGACTTCGGGAAACAGCACGTGCAATGCGCCGCAGTCGCGCAGCGCGCGCAGGAATGCCGACGGTTGCGGTTCGGCCAATGCCTTGCGGGTCTCGGCCCATACGCGCTCGGGCACGAGATGATCGACTTCGCCGGCGGCGACCATCGCACGCATGAGCTCAAGCGTCTCCGCGGCGATCGTGAATCCGAGCGGCGCATAGCGCGCGAGAAACCGCGCGACACGCAGCACGCGCACCGGGTCTTCGACGAAAGCCGGCGAGACATGGCGCAGCACGCGCGCGTCGAGATCGCGCGCGCCACCGTACGGGTCGACGAGCTCACCATCGGCGTCCTCGGCCATCGCATTGATCGTCAGGTCGCGTCGCGCAAGATCCTCTTCGAGCGTCACCGACGCATCGGTGGAGAACGCGAAGCCGTGATAGCCGCGCGCGGTCTTGCGCTCGGTGCGCGCGAGCGCGTACTCCTCGCTGGTGCGCGGATGCAGGAACACAGGGAAATCCTTGCCGACCGGCTTGAATCCTTCGCGCAACAGGTCGTCCGGCGTGGCCCCGACGACGACGAAGTCGCGGTCTGCCACCGGTCTGCCAAGCCGTTTGTCGCGGACTGCGCCGCCAACGAGATAGATGTCCATCGTGCGATTGTGCCAGAGCCGGATCGGGCACTAGGATTCGGGGTATCCCGAACGGCATCGATCTTGATCAGCATCCGACACGTGCTTCGCGGCGAACGCTGCCTCAAATGAATCCGATCCCATCGTGCCGCGCCGCTGCATCGCTTGCGTGGAAGGTCCAGGGCTGATCGCGGCCCGCATTGCAGGGCATGCGGTCGCGTTCATTTTTTACGGTGCACAGCGCGAAATCTCCCGAATGCCTGCTCGCGCGCGTCCGCGCCAAGCATGGCCGGCACGATCATTTCCATCGGCGTGGCGACGATGCCGAGAGTGCCAAGATCATTGCGGTCGCTGACCGAGTCGATCAGCAGCGAGCGGAAGTTGTCGCGCGAGATCGGCTTGCCGGGCAGCCACTCGCCGACGCGCGCCTGGATCGCACCGAGCATGTCGGGCAGGCCGATGATCCAGCGCTTCTTGCCGATGAGCTGCGCGGTCCACCGCACGATTTCGCGCAGCATGATCACGCGCGGTCCGACAAGTTCATAGGTGTGTCCGATCGTGTGCCGGTGTGCCAGTGCGCGGGCGAACGCTTCAGCCACATCGCCAACATGAACCGGTTGGAAGCGCGCTCCGGCGCGGGCGATCGGCAACACGGGTGTCATGCGCAGCAACGCGGCAAAGCGCATGAACAGCCCGTCGCCAGGGCCGAAGATCACCGACGGGCGAAAGATCGTCCAGGCCAGGCGCGAGGCATGCACGCGCGCTTCGGCTTCCGCGCGCGTCCGCAGGTAATGGCTGGCGCCCTCGCCGGCACGCAGTGCGCTCATCTGCAGCAGGCGCGGGACATGGGCGGCCTTGCACGCGGCGATCAGCGAGTCGGTCAGCTCGACGTGCGCCTTGCGGAACCCGCTCCCATCCGTGCCGCGCTCGTTGAGGATGCCGACCAGGTTGATCACCGCGTCGGCGCCGGCGAGCTGGCGTGTCAATACGTCGACGTCGTGGACGTCGGCATTCTCGACCATGACGCGCGGCAGTACGCCGAGTTCGCGATTCTGTTCGCGGTTGCGCGAAAGCACGACGATGCGGTGTCCATCGGCATGCAGGCGCGGCACGAGGTGGCTGCCGACGAAGCCGGTGCCGCCTAGCACCACGAGTTTGAGCGGCTTCATCTGCAATTCTCCCGACACATGCCTGCATTAAATCCCTTTCGATGATCCAGAGGAAGCCGATTGCATGAATGCGCTGTCGAGACTCGTGTCGGATCGCCTCTCATCGGTGGGATTCGATTCATTGCCCATGCTCTTCTGCACTTCTGAGCCAGAGCATCGGGCCTGAAGGCGCTCTCACACGGACAGCGGCGATGCCTGCATCTGCTGATGCCTGCTGTTGTGGGAGGCCCTTCAGGGCCGATGCCTTTTCTCCCGAACCGCCGGAAGCATCGGGCCTGAAGGCCCTCCCACAGGACCGATCAGGGCGATTGCGCACAGAGCACGGTCTTGCGCTGGGTGTCGTCCTTGGGCGCCTGATAGGCCTGTCCGACCTTGGGCATGCGCGCGGCGAGCGGGATGACCTTGCCATGCAGCCGCCAGTCATAGATCACGCTGAAGGCGAGGACGCGGCCGACGTACTCGCGGGTTTCCTTGTACGGGATCGTCTCGATGAAGAAATCCGGCTCGAGCGCACTGCGTGCATCGACCCAGCGACCGACCGGGCGGCCGCCGGCGTTGTAGGCGGCGCTGGCCAGCCAGGGACTGCCCGAATACTGCCTGGCCATCTGGGCAAGGAAACGCGTGCCGAGCTGGATGTTGAGTTCGGGATCGAACAGGTCGCTGGGTCTGGTGTAGGCCAGACCGGCCCCGCTCGCGACCTGCTTGGCGACCGCGGGCAACAGTTGCATGAGTCCATATGCATCGGCATGCGAGCGCGCGTCGATCATCCATGCGCTCTCGGCACGGATGATCGCGTAGGCCCACGCCGGGTCGATGCCGACCTCGCGGGCCGAGCGCGTGACGCGGGTCTTGCGCGCGAGAGGAAATCGCTGTTCGTAGTGGCGCAGCGTTTCCGGCGATGCGGAAAGCACGAACACGGCGCGATCGAACCAGTCATGGCGATAGGCGAGGTCGGCCGCCAGCCTGCGCTGATCGACAGCGAGCTTGCCCATCGCGAAGTCCCATTCGCGGCGTGCGTTCTCGTGCTCGCCGAGCGCATGGAATTCGAACGCACGGGCAAGGTCGGGCTGGGCGAGCAAGGCCTGCTCGCTGGTCCGGTCCGCGGCCAGCGGCTGCGGGCAGATCGAGTACGGCTGGCCGATCCAGTCCGCAGCGAGGAAACCATGGAAATTGGCTTCGCGCGCGAGCGCGGCGAACAGCGGCGCGGCGTCGTCCCTGCGACCGAGCTTGCCGAGCGCACGCGCGCGCAGGTAGCGCCAGCGCTCGTCGGCCTTCTGGGTGTCGCTCATCGCCTCGAGCGCGGCCAGGGTCTCGTCCCAGTCCTGGGCGGCGAGGGCGACGCGCACATGCCACTCGCGCGAGGTATCGTCGGCGGCATCGGCCGGCAGTGCCTTCAGGCGCGCCAGCGCATCGGCGGAATAACTCGTCGAACGATACACCGCGAGCGCATTGAGGACGCGGTTCTTCTGCGCCGCATCCCACTTGAACTTGCTGCCGAGTTCGGCCCAGCGTGTTTCCGCCGCACCGCTGTCGCGGCGTGCGAAGCGGACCATCGCAAAGCTGATCGCGTCGCGCGAGCGCGGCGTATCGGGCCACGCAGAGGCTTTGGCGAGCACATTCGCGGGATCGTTGACCGCGGCAGCAATGCGCTCGGCGGCAGCCTTGTCGGCGCCGGAAAGCTGGGTCGCGATCGTCGTGACCGTGCCGGGATTGGCCGCGGCTGCAGCGGCCTCGATGCGTTGCCAGATGACCGCATCGGAGAGTTCGCCATTGCGTCGCGCCCAGTCGAACAGCGGGTCGCAGATCGCGGGCGTCGGTCGCGGCTGCATCCACAGGGTCTCGATGTCGCTCCATTCCGGCTTCTCGCCCGCGGCAATGCGTGCACGTTGCCAGGCGCAGCGCAGATCACGTGCTTCGCTGTCGGCCCACAGCGAACGAAACCCCGACCAGTCGCCATCTTTCGCGAGCGTGCGCAGGCTGCTCTCACGCAGCTCACGCGCGGCCAGCGATCCCGGCCAGCGCTTCACAAAGGCCTCGACCGCGGTGCGGGACACCGGCGTCTTGCCGCGACGCAGCGCGGCAAGTTCGAGGTAATGCATGAGCGGGTAATCCTGAAGATCCACCGCGAGACGCATCCAGGCGTCACCGGGCGAGCGTTCGATCGCGGTCATCGCGGCGCGGTAGCGCTCGCGCTCCGCGCTGCGGTCCGCAGCCGCGGCAGGATCGGGGAAAAGCAGGAGAACGCTGAACAACAGGCTGGCGCCAGCGCCGGGAATGGAGCGATTGCGATTGGACATGGGAGCTAGCAGCCTGTCGGGCTTTGGGGGTCGAGGCGAAAATCTGACTGCGTGAGGAAAGAATTCTTTGACGGTTCGCAGGCCAACAGCAGCTGCACTGGCCAGGAATCGGCGAAGCGCTTCACAACAGCGAAGCTGGTCAATAGCGGACCGCGCAGGCTCCCAGTGTAGCGGTTGGCTCGCGCACGAGCCTGAAGGAGCAGGCAAGGCATGTGAGTCGCGCGCCAATTCGCGCGGGTCGACACGGCGCCGGGATCGTCCCGAACCGGTCTGGCTCCCGGTGTCATTTCGTGTTCGTCGCACGAGATGACAAAAGCATGACAGGGTTCCCTATCGGAAAACGTTGTGGAGGAATAGATTGCGCTGCACGTCGTGGCCGGCTGCCGGCTGGACGTCCAAACCGATGCGAGAAATTCCACCCCATGCGGAGAGAGCCTCATGCAATTGCGTATCCGTGGCACCAGTCTGGCGATCCATACGGCCCTGACGGCCGCGCTTTTCGGTGTTCCCGGTCAGGCGCCCGTCGCCCAGGAACCCCGTGGTGACGACGCCCAACGGCTTGAAGCGATCCAGGTCACCGGCTCGCGCATCCGCAAAGCGGAAATCGAGGGCCAGTCGCCGGTCCAGGTGATCAGTTCCGCAGACATCGAGGCGACCGGTCTGGGTTCGATCGGCGACGTGATCCAGCGCCTTTCGGTCAGTGGATCCTCGCTCAACACGAAGTTCAACTCGGCCGGCAATTTCGGCTTCCCGCCCGATGGCGGTGGCGTCGGTTCCGGCTCGACCACGGTGTCGCTGCGCAATCTCGGTGCCAAGCGCACGCTGATCCTTGTCGACGGCCTGCGCTGGGTCAGCGAATCCTCGGCCTCGGGCGTTTCCGCCGCGGTCGATCTCAACACGATTCCGGCCAGCGCCGTGGACCGCATCGAGATCCTCACCGACGGCGCTTCGTCGCTGTACGGTTCCGATGCGATCGCCGGCGTGGTCAACATCATCACCAAGAAGAAGCAGGATGGTGCCGGTGCGCGCATCTACTACGGCGACAATTCCAAGGACGGCGGCGAAACCCGCCAGGGCAATCTCTCGCTCGGCGGCAGTGGTGACCGCTTCGATTTCCTCATCGACCTGAGCTATTACGAGCAGAAGCGCATCAATTCCAGCGCGTGGGAGCAGTCGAGCTTTCCGACCCCAGGCATTGGCGGTGCGGTCAATCCCGGCACCTGGAGTTCGGCGACGCCGAACGGGCGCCTGGTGTTTGCACCGCCGGACCCGACCAATACGATTGGTGGCCTGTGTCCGATTTCGGAAGGGGCGTCGTTCTGCAATCTCTCCGGAAACGGTGCGGGCGGATTCGTGCCGTGGACCAACGCGGCGCGCTTCAACTACTCGCCTTACAACCTGTTGCTCACGCCATCGGAGCGCACCTCGGTCTTCGCCCAGGGCACCTACCGCATCACCGACAACGTCAACTGGAACCTCAAGGGCGCCTACACGCAGCGCGAATCGGTCAACCAGGCCGCGCCCGAGCCGATCTTCCTGGGGTCCGAAGCGGGCAGCCAGGGCCTTGCCGATTTTGTCGGCGTGCATGTGACCAACCCGTACAACCCGTTCGGATTCACGATCGATCCCGAGGGTGCGTTCCTGACCCGCCGACCGATCGAAGGGGGTCCGCGCATCTTCACCCAGGATGTCGACACGCGGTATTTCTCGACCGGGCTCAATGGCGACTTCGGCATCGGCGAGCGCAACTTCTTCTGGGACGTCAACTACGTCAACGCCGAGAACAAGGCGACCCAGACCGTCACGGGCACGTACAACATCGCCCACATCCAGCGTGCGCTCGGGCCGCTTGCCGATTGCACGGCGCCGTGCGTGCCGCTGAATTTCTTCGGTGGTCCAGGCACGATCACCCAGGCGATGCTCGACTACATCCTGTTCACCGAGCACGACCGAAGCCAACAGAAGCTCACCAGCTGGACCGCGAATCTGTCCGGCGACCTGTTCCAGTTGCCGGCCGGTGCGCTTGCGTTCGCAACCGGTTACGAATACCGCAAGCAGAGCGGCTTCTACCGGCCTGATGCGATCGTGGTCGCCGGCGAGTCCAACGGCGTCCCGTCGGGTGCCACATCGGGCGGCTACGACGTCCGGGAGTTCTATCTGGAGCTCAACGCGCCCCTCATCGCCGACGCGGGGTTCACCAAACGCCTGGACCTGAGCATCGCCTCGCGCTACTCGGACTATTCCAACTTCGGCAACACGACCAACAACAAGCTCGGTCTGCGCTGGCAGATCGGTGAAGAATTGACGCTGCGCGGGACCTGGGCAGAGGGCTTCCGTGCGCCATCGATTGGCGAGCTGTTCGGCACGTTCTCGCGCTTCGATGCGCAGATCAACGACCCCTGCAACGGCGCAACCGGGCAGACCGCGGCGAATTGCATCGCACTCGGCGTGCCTGATCCGGCGAACTTCGAGCAGGCCAATGCGCAGATCTCGGTGGTCACCGGTGGCAATCCGGACCTGAATCCGGAAACGTCCAGGAGCCTGACCCTTGGCACCGTCTACAGTCCGGCCTGGGGCGAGAACTCGAGCTGGTCGCAGAAGCTCGACATCGAGTTGACCTGGTATCGCATCAAGATCGAAAACGCGATCCAGGCCTCGGATGCGCAGACCCAGCTTGAGCGCTGCGTGGCCACGCTCGATCCGCTGTTCTGTTCGGGAATCGGCCGTTCGTCGGGCGGCAACATCAACGCCTTCGACAACACCTTGTTCAATCTCGGCCGCGTCGAAACCCGGGGCATCGATTTCGGGATCAACTGGATCGGCAACCAGACCGGGATCGGCACGTTCAGCGCCGGCGTGCAGGCGACCTATGTCAGCGAGTACGAGGCGATCGCGACCGATTCTGGATTGGCCGAACCGCGCGGAGTGGGCATCGAGGTCAATGACAGTGCAATTCCGAAATGGCGTGCCACAGGCAACCTGAAGTGGATGCACGGCAACTGGAGCGCGAGCTGGGTAGCGCGGCACATCTCCAGCCTTGTCGAGGACTGCACCACGGTCACCGGCTTCAACAATTGCAGCAATGCCGCGGCCGGCAAGAACCGCCTCGGGTCGACCACCTACCACGATGTGCGTGCGAGCTGGAAGGTCCCGACCGGGTTCGACCTGACCGTGTCCGGTGGCGTCAACAACGTGTTCGGCAAGGACGCGCCGATCTGCCAGAGCTGCTCGCTCAACGGCTACGACGCGTCGACCTACGACTTGCCCGGCCGCTTCAGCTATGTCGAGGCCAGCGTCAGGTTCTGATCCGCGCAACACGTGGGTGCAATCCGGGGCCGCCACGTGCGGCCCCGTTTTTTCTTGGCGATTGTTCCGCGTCAGGCGCGAACCACGGCATTCGCCAGGAGCCCGCCCGGGCCGGCAGCGTAGAATGCCCTAGACCTGCGTTGCGCACTGGGGAATCCGTGAGTTTTTCTGCTGCATCCGCGAGCGCACCCGATCTTGTGCTCGATGCCTTGTTCCTGCCGTTCTCGCAAGCGGATTCGGATCTGCCCACGCATGGCCGCGGCCTGTTCCTGCGCGCGCGCGCGGGTGCATGGCAGCACGAGCACACCGACTTCGACTGGCATTGCGAGCAGACCTTCAAGCCATTCGCGGACGTGCTGGAACGCGGAGGCGCGCACATCGAACAAGTTGCTTCCGATGCCGCATTCCCGCTTGTCGTCATGCTGCCGCCGCGCCAGCGCGAGGAAGCGCGCGCGTTGTATGCGCGTGCCGTGCATCACGCGCGCGATGGCGGCGTGGTCGTGGCGGCGATCCCCAACAACGAAGGCGCGCGCTCGGGTGAGGGCGATCTGGCCCGGCTCGCCGGACCGCTGCGCAGCCTGTCCAAGCACAAGTGCCGCGTGTTCTGGACGCGCATCGATGGTGCGCGAGTCGACCACGCGTTGGGCGAGGAATGGCTTGCCGGCGACCGGCCGCGGCCGATTGAAGGCGGCGCCTTCATGAGTCGTCCGGGATTGTTCGCATGGGACCGCATCGACCCGGCCTCGGCACTGCTGGTGGCGCAGCTTCCATCCACCTTGGCCGGTCGTGTCGGCGATCTTGGCGGCGGCTACGCATTTCTTTCCTGCGAGGTGCTGCGGCGTTGCGCTGGCGTTGAAGCGATCGATCTCTATGAAGCCGAAGCGCGCGCGCTCGAACCGGCGCGCATGAATCTCGAGCGCGCACTGCGTGAGCGCGCCGGTACGACCACTACCGAGGTGATCTGGCATGACGTGACGGCAGGCCTTGCGCGTCGCTACGATGCGATCGTCATGAATCCGCCGTTCCATCAGGGTCGCGCCGAACAGCCCGAACTGGGCCAGGCGTTCATCGCCGCGGCGGCGAACGCGCTGGAGTCGCACGGCAGTCTCTGGCTCGTGGCCAACCGGCACCTGCCCTACGAGGCGATCCTGGCCGCGCGGTTTGCACACGTGGACACGCGGGTCGTGGACAAGGGATTCAAGGTCATCCATGCCAGCGGGGTTCGCGCATGAAGCTCGTCCGACTCATTGCCAACCTAGGCTACGGCAGCCGCAGGGAAGTCGCGGCGATGTTCCGCCAGGGGCGCATTACCGATCCGCAAGGCGAGGTGCTGTATGCCGACGACCAGGTCGACCGCGAACTGATCCGCATCGACGACGAGCCGCTCGATCCCGCGCCGGGTCTGACCCTGATGCTGCACAAGCCCAAGGGCTATGTCTGCTCGATGCGCGATTCGGGCCGGCTGGTCTACGACCTGCTGCCGCTTCGCTGGCGTTCGCGCGATCCGGCACTGTCCAGCGTTGGTCGCCTCGACCTGGACACTTCCGGCCTGCTGCTGTTTACCGATGATGGCGCCCTGCTGCACCGGATCATCTCGCCGCGGGCACAGGTCGCCAAGGTCTATGAAGCCCATCTCGCCGAAGATCTGCGCGGCGACGAAGCCGCGCTGTTCGCGAGCGGCACGCTGCTGCTCGAATCGGAAATGACCCCACTGGCGCCGGCACACCTGGAAGTGATCGCCGCGCGTCACGTGCGCCTGCGCGTCACCGAAGGGCGCTATCACCAGATCCGGCGCATGTTCGCCGCAACCGGCAACGCCGTGGTCGCGCTGCGGCGCATTTCGATTGGCGCACTGACGCTTGATGGTCTCGAAGAAGGTGCCTGGCGCGTGCTCGATGCAGACGATATCGCGCGCGTGTTCGTTGCCCCAGAACCTCCGTAGCAGCGTAGAGCGGAGCTTGCTCCGCTGCTCTTGGCATTGGCGGTTCCCGTTCGTGGTAGAAAAAGCAGCCGAGCGAGCTCGGCATCTACGGGATCGGTCTGCGAAGGAGCGAACGTGCGGGCCCAGCCGTTGCCGGTTCTTTTCCCTTCTCCCTCCGGGAGAAGGTGCCGAAGGCGGATGAGGGAAGGACGCTGCGGTTTGCCGCAGCAGGAATCGTGCGGGATCTCTCCCTCATCCGGCGCTGCGCGCCACCTTCTCCCGAGGGGAGAAGGGAAGAGGCCTTGCTCCGCTTCTCTTGCGCTTGGTGGACGTCGCCTGGTCCACGCAGACGAGCAGCCGAGCAAGCTCGGCTCTACGGGGGGCATGGGGCGGGCTTGCCTACGCGGCCGGGGTGTCCACGAGGTAGGCGGGGAGGATGAGCTTGGGCGGCAGGCGGATCTTGGCCGCGATCGGCAGGTGGTCGGAGACCAGGTGCGGCAGCACGCGCAGTTCGTCGATGCGCAAGGACTTCGACGCGAGGATGTGGTCGATCGCGCGTTTCGGCGCCCAGCTCGGGAACGTTGCCGGCGGCAGATCCGGAGGCAGCAGCGAGGTACGTGCAAACAGCGCGCGCAACTCCGGACTGTCGATCGGCGTGTTGAGATCGCCGATCAGCATCGCGTTCGGAATGCCGTGCAGCAGTTCGCCGATGTAGCCGAGTTGATGCGCGCGGGCCTTGGGGCCTAGCGACAGGTGCGCGATCACGACGATCAATGCATGTTCGCCTTCACCGAAGCGCACCCACAACGCGCCACGACCGCGGATCCGCCCGGGCAGCGGGTAGTCGAGCACTTCGTTCGGACGCAAGCGCGCGAGCACACCATTGCTGGAATTGGCCACCTTGGCCATGTGCCGGTTCGGTTGATGGCTCCAGTACGGAAACCCGGCGGTCTCGGCGAGGTACTGGGTCTGGTTTAGGAAACCCGAGCGCAGGCTGCCGAAGTCGGCTTCCTGCAAGGCCACGAGATCGTACTCGGCGATCAGTCCCGCGAGGCCGTCGAGATTGGCACGGCGGCCGTTCGGCAGCACGTGCTTCCAGCTGTGCGTCACGTACTCGCGATAGCGCTTGACGCTGCCACCGCCGAGGATGTTGCAGCTCAGCACGTTCAGGTGCGTCGGCGTCGGGACGGCGCTGTTCGGGTCGGCGGTAGCCATGATCCATTCACGGGGAGCAACGAGGGCAAGCCTAGCGGATCATCCCCTGCCGGGGGCTGACCGTGGGTCCAGCATGAGGGACAGACCCACCGATTCAAGACTCACACGGGAGTTTCGCGGACAAGGCGGAACTCTGGATCGCAACGAGGGATCCGCGGCTCACCCGCGCGGTTGTCCGCCTGACTTCGCCGCGACGGCACATGCAAAGGCCGCCCGCGGGCGGCCCTTGTGTCGGGCAGAGACGGGTGGGCTATTTCGACTTGCCCTTCGCTTTCGCCTCGTGTTCCTGCTTCACGAGAAGCTGGGTGAGCTCGACCATTTGCGGATAACCGCCGGCGGATTGGCCGGTCAGGCGGTACTTGCCGTTGACGATCAGGGTCGGTGTGCCATCGATGCCGTACTTGGGCACGTACTCGCGTGAACGTGCGAGCTTGCTCTCGATCTCGAACGAGTTCGACGCCTGGGTGAAGCGCTCGGGATCGACACCGTTCTCGACAAAGAACGCGACGATGTCGTCGAACGAGCGCATCTGCCGGCGGTCGCGGTGGATGGCGTCGAACAGCTTCTGATGGGTCTGCTCGAGAACGCCGAGCGACTGCGCGGTGTAATAGGCGCGCGCATAGGCTTCCCAGGCCGGGTTGAAGATCGCCGGCATGTAGGTGAACTGCGCGTGCGGTGGCAGCGCCTGCTTGAGCTGGTCGGCATACGGCTGGAAGCTCGCGCAGTGCACGCAGGCGTAGCTGAACACCTCGACGACCTCGATCTTGTTGCCTGTGGATGTCGGCAGCGGCGGATCGATGATGAAGTAGTTCTTGCCCGCTTCCGCCGCGCCGGGCGTGGAATCGGCGGCCTTGGCGTGGTCATGCCCGGCATGATCATGGCCGGCATGATCCTGGCCACAGGCGCTGAACGAGCAGGTCATCAGCAGGGCAGCCAACAACAGTGACAGATGCTTGGACATCGGGTTGTCTCCGGAAAGGGCGGTGCAACAGGCAACAGGGCAATGGGACCAGGCGCGTGGCGAATCAGTTCGACGCGGATTCCTTCGCGACGAGGTAATTGATGAGTTCGCCGAGCTGCTGGTAGCCGCCGGCCGAGGACCCGCTGAGTCGATACTTGCCGTTCACCACGAATCCCGGGGTGCCATCCACGCCGTAGGCCCGGATCAGCGTTTCATTGCGCTTGAGGCGCGCCTGCACGGCGAACGAGGTCGAGGTGGCCAGAAAGTCGGCGGCGCTGACGCCATAGCGCGAGTAGAAGTCGGCGACCTCTTCCATCGTGACCTTGTTCTGGCCGAGCTTGTTGTCGACATAGATCGCGCGGAACACGTCGGCATGCGCCTTCTCGGCGATGCCCAGGGCCTGCGCCGTATAGAGCGCACGCGCGTACACCCGCCATGCCTCATTGCCGAACTGCGCGGGCACGAGCACGAACTCGGCATTGGCCGGCAGCGACTTCTTGATGCCGTCGACGACACCGACGATCGAGTTGCAGGCCGGACATGCATACGAAAAGACTTCGACAACCTCGACCTTGTCACCGGTGGTGGTCGCCTGCGGCGGCTCGATCTGGAAGTAGTGCTTGCCCGCCTGCCAGGGGCTGGCGCCCTGGGCGTGTGCGCCGGTGGCAAGGCCGGCGCCCAGAACGAGAACAGCAAGGGATTTCAGCATGGATCAATCTCCGGATCGGGCAAGGCGCGCGGCAGCACGCGCCGGGCAGTGTCGGTCTGCGACACTGAACCCGGCTGGAAGTTTCATCGGGCCGTGTGCAGACCCTGGGTGTAGGACGCCAGCGCCTCGATATCGCTTTCGGAAAGGCGCCCGGCGATCTCGGGCATGATCGCGCCGTGCTCGTCGTCGCTCCAGGTCGTGCCGTTGCGCCATTCGGTGAATTTCGCGCTCACGTATTCGGCCCACTGGCCGGACAGTTGCGGATACGCCGACCCGGCCATGCCGCGGCCGTCAGGACCATGGCAGGCGATGCAGGCCGGCACGCCAAGTTTGGCGTCGCCGCCGCGATAGATCTGCTGGGCTCGCGCGACGTAGGCTTCATCGGCTTCCGAGGGCGCCGGATTCTGGGTTGCGAACCAGGCGCCGAGGTCGGCCATGTCCTGGGCACTGAGGGGCTCGGCGAGCGGCTGCATGATCGGATTCGCGCGCCGGCCGGACTTGTACAGGGCGAGCTGGCGCGCGATGTAGGCCTCGTTCTGGCCCGCGATCTTCGGGTACATCGCGATCTGCGAATTGCCGTCCACGCCATGGCAGGCCACGCAGGTTGCAGCCTTGGTTTCGCCCGCTGCGGCATCGCCCATCAACCCCTTTTCGGCGGCTGCGGCCTGCAGTGGACCGAGGGCAATCAGGGCCGCGAGAGCAAAAACGCGCCGAAAACTCATACACTCACTCCACAGGAAAACAGGGAATCGTCGCGCCACGCCCGAGCGGGCGGCCGCGCGATCGCAACAAACCGCGGAATTATCCGCACCAGCCGAAGGCCGGTCAAACGGATCTGCGCCGCATCGTAGCAGCCACGGACAGTCATGCACATTCTGCACACCATCAAGTTTCACAAGAGCGCCAACGCCATGCGCGACCTGCCGCCCGATACGGGCGCGGAGGTTGCGTTCGCCGGGCGCTCCAACGCCGGAAAATCCAGCGCACTCAACGCACTGGCCTCGCACAAGGGGCTTGCACGCGTGAGCAAGACGCCTGGCCGTACCCAGCTCATCAACATCTTTGCGCTTGACGACGACCACCGCCTCATCGATCTCCCCGGCTATGGCTATGCCAAGGTGCCGCTGGCCGTGCGCGATCACTGGCGGGCGCTGGTCGATACCTACATGCGCCAGCGCCAGTCGCTCAAGGGGGTCGTGCTGATCATCGATTCGCGGCACCCGCTCAAGGAATTCGATCGCCAGATGCTCACGTATGCGGAGTCTATCGACCTGCCGTGCCACTGCGTGCTGACCAAGGCGGACAAATTGTCGCGTAGCGAGGCGGCCCGCACGCTGGCCCACACGCGCGCCGAACTGGGCGCCGACGGCAGCGAACAGGCACGGGTCAGCGTGCAGTTGTTCTCGGCTACGGCCAAGACCGGGCTCGACGAGGCCCGCGACGTCGTCCTGCGCTGGCTCGGACTGCCCACCGCGGCGAAGTAACCGGCGCGCGCGACCCGGATTCGCCCGCGGCCTTGCCCGGCGGGCGCGCGTCCCCATATCGCCCGCCTCACTGCCAGGATTTCCCATGTCCGGACCCAGCGCCGAAAAGGGCGAACCGATCGGCCGCCGCGAGCAACTGGTCCAGTTCCTCAGCGAAGGTGGCAGGCCCGAGCGGGATTGGCGCATCGGCACCGAACACGAGAAATTCGGCTTCCGCCTGGATGACCTGCGCGCGCCGACCTGGGACGGCGAGCGCGGCATAGCGGCGCTGTTGCAAGGCCTGACCCGGTTCGGCTGGCAACCGGTCAGCGAGAGCGGCAAGCTCATCGCGCTGCTGCGCGACGGCGCCTCGGTCACGCTCGAACCGGCTGGTCAGCTCGAACTTTCCGGTGCGCCGCTGTCCACGATCCACGAAACCTGCTGCGAAGTGACCGGCCATCTGGGCGAGGTCAAGAGCGTCGCCGACGAACTCGGCCTCGGTTTCCTCGGCATGGGATTCCAGCCGAAGTGGCGACGCGAGGACATGCCGTGGATGCCCAAGGGGCGCTACGCGATCATGCGCCGCTACATGCCGACCGTCGGCGACCTCGGCCTGGACATGATGACGCGCACCTGCACGGTGCAGGTCAATCTGGATTTTTCCGACGAAGCGGACATGGTCAAGAAGTTCCGCACCTCGCTCGCGCTGCAACCGATCGCGACGGCGCTGTTCGCCGATTCCCCGTTCACCGAAGGCAAGCCGAACGGGTATCTGAGCTATCGCTCGCATATCTGGACCGATACCGACGCCGATCGCACCGGCATGCTCGATTTCGTGTTCGAGGACGGGTTCGGATTCGAGCGCTATGTCGACTATCTGCTCGACGTGCCGATGTACTTCAGCTATCGCGATGGCGTCTATCACGACCTTGCCGGACGCTCGTTCCGCAAGTTCCTGCGTGGCGAACTGGCCGAACTGCCCGGCGAGCTGCCTACATTCAAGGACTGGGCCGACCACATGACCACGGCTTTTCCCGAGGTGCGCCTGAAGAAGTACCTGGAAATGCGTGGTGCCGATGGCGGGCCGTGGAACCGGCTGTGCGCGCTGCCGGCGTTCTGGGTCGGTCTGCTCTACGACCAGACCGCACTCGATGCGGCCTGGGACCTGGTCAAGGACTTCACGCTGATCGAGCGCAATGCATTGCGCGATGGCGTGGCCCGGCATGCGCTCAAGCTGCCGTTCCGCAATGGCACGCTGCGCGACATCGCGATCCAGGCCCTGAAGATCTCCGCGCACGGCCTGCAACGCCGCGCGCGCGCCAACGCCAACGGGGCCGACGAAAGCATCTACCTCGAACCCTTGATCGAGATCGTTGACGCGAATCAGACGCCGGCCGAACGCAAGCTCGAGCTGTTCCACGGCGCCTGGAACGGCAGCGTCGATCCGGTGTTTCGCGAGTTTGCGTACTAGACAGCTTCGGCGGCTTAGGCAAGCGTGCTTCGGCTCGCCGAAGTGGCAATCAAGCGGGATCTCTCCCTCATCCGGCGCTGCGCGCCACCTTCTCCCACCGGGAGAAGGGAAGATGCGCCTCTCGTAGAGCGGAGCTTGCTCCGCTGCCGTTGCCGTTGCCGTTTCTTTTCCCTTCTCCCTCCGGGAGAAGGTGCCGAAGGCGGATGAGGGAAGGATGCTTCGGCTGGCCGCGGCGGCCATCGTGCGGGATCTCGCCCTCATCCGGCGTTGCGCGCCACCCTCTCCCTCCGGGAGAAGGCGACGATGCCTTCCGCTGGTTCTCCCCGGAAGCCAGGTCGGCTCAAGGCGCGCAGCGCCTGAGCCGACGGAACCCTCACTTCAATCCGCGATGTTCCAGCAGCGGCTCGACGCTCGGATCGCGCCCGCGGAACGCGCGGTATTGCGGCGCAAACTCCTCGGTCGCGCCGCGTGAAAGGATGCGCGCACGGAACGTGTCGCCGTTGGCGCGCGTGAATCCGCCATTCTCGACAAACCACTGGTAGGTGTCGTGGGCGAGCACCTCGCTCCACAGGTAAGCGTAATAGCCTGACGCGTAGCCGCCACCCCAGATATGCGCAAAGTACGGGGTGCGATAGCGCGGCGGAACCTCGGCCAGATCGACGTTGAATCGCGTGAGCGCCTCACGCTCGAACGCGTCGGCATCCTGCATCGGTGCATCGGCAGGCAGCGTGTGCCAGGCCATGTCGAGCAGCGCCGCGGCGAGATACTCGGTCGTCGCATAGCCCTGGTTGAACGTGCGCGCCTTGACGATCTTGTCGACCAGTGCCTGCGGCATCGGCGCGCCGGTCTCGTGGTGCTTGGCATAGTTGGCGAAAACGCGCGGCTCCAGCGCCCAGTGCTCGTTGAACTGCGACGGAAATTCGACGAAATCACGCGGCACGTTGGTGCCGGCCAGGCTCGGCCAGGTGGCATCGGAGAAAAAGCCATGCAGGGCGTGGCCGAACTCGTGGAACAGCGTGGTCACATCATCCCAGCTCAGCAGCGCGGGCTGGCCTTCTGCCGGCTTGGTGAAGTTGCAGACGTTGAACACGACCGGCCGCGTGCCGAGCAGATGGCTCTGCTCGACAAACACGCTCATCCAGGCACCGCCGGCCTTGCTCGGACGCGAGAAGTTGTCCGAGTAGAACAGGGCCAGCACCTTGCCGTCCTTGTCGAGTACATCGAAAACGCGCACGTCGGGGTGATACACGGGCAGATCGCTGCGCTCCTTGAACGTGATGCCGTACAACTCCGTGGCGGCAAAGAACACGCCGTCCTTGAGCACGCGGTCCAGTTCGAAGTACGGCGCGACTTCGCTGTCGTCGAGGTCGTACTCGGCCTTGCGCACCTGGCTCGCGTAGAAGTCCCAGTCGGCGGCGGTCAGGGCGAATCCGCCCTTCTGTTCGTCGATCAGTTTCTGGATGCGCGCCGCCTCGCCGCGGGCCTTGGCGGTGGCCGCCGGAACCATGTCGGTCAACAAGGTGCGCGCGGCATCCGGTGTCCTCGCCATCTGATCGTCCAGCGCATAGGCGGCGAAGGTCGGGAACCCGAGCAGGCGCGCACGTTCGGCGCGCAGGCGCGCGAGCTGTCCGGCTATCGGGCGCGTATCGTTGGCATCGCCATGGCTGGCGCGCGTCTGCGAGGCCTGCAGCACTTCGCCGCGCAGCGCCCGATTGCGCAGGGATGCGAGCACCGGCTGCTGGGTCGTGTTCTGCAACGCCAGGACCCACTTGCCGGCGAGCTTGCGCTCGCTCGCCGCATCGGCCGCGGCGGCGATGTCGCCGGGCGACATGCCATCGAGGCGCTCGACATCCTCGACGATCATGGCGCCCGCGTTCGATGCAGCGAGCAGGCGCTGTTCGAAATCGGTTTCCAGCGACGAGACCTCGACGTTGAGTTCGCGCAGGCGGGCCTGCTCGGCCGCCGGCAACTGCGCGCCGGCACGCACGAAATTGCGTTGATAGTGTTCGACAAGTCGCTTCTGCTCGGCGTCGAGGTTGGCGCTGTCGCGCGCCGCGTGGATGGCCTGGATGCGTGCGAACAGTTGTGCGTCCAGATGGATCTCGTCGCCATGCATCGCGAGTTTCGGCGCCAGCTCGACCTGGGCCTTCTGCAGCGTCTCGTTGGTGTTGGCCTGCGCAAGCGCGAAAAACACGAGGCTCGCGCGGGTCAGCAGCGCACCGGAACGCTCCAGCGGCTCGATCGTGTTGGCGAACGTCGCCGGCTCGGAGTTCGCCGCGATCGCGCGCACCTCGACCAGATGCTGGCGCATGCCTTCCTCGATGGCCGCCTGGTAATGCGTATCGGTGAGCTTGTCGAACGGCGGTGCCTGCAACGGCAAGCTGCTGGCGGAAAACAATGGATTCACGTGTGCGGTTTCCCCGGTCTGCGCAGGTGTGGCGGTCGAGGTCGACCCGGTCTCGGTGTTCTGCGCCGAACAGGCAGCCAGCGCAAGGATGATCGCCGCAGCGATGCAGGTACGGAACATGATTGGGCTTCCTCGTGGAGCGGGCGCGCACGATAGCGTGTCGGCAGACGATTGCCATGTGCCGTTGGCAACCCGTGGGCGCGGCACGGCGTTCCGTGGCCCGGTCCGGCCTGCCGCCCAGCTTTCGACACCGGCGCAACCGGCGCGGAGTGCGTATCGTGGCCGGCATTCGTGGAATCGGAGCGCGACATGAAACACTGGTTGCCGGCACTCGCCCTGGTCGCTTTCGCGGGATCCTCCGTCCTGGCTGCAGAACGCATCGAAAAGAGCAGCGCTCTGCTGCTCGGGCTGCCGGCCGGCACGGCCGAGGCACGCTATGCCGATGACGGCAGCATCAGCGCGAGCTTCGAATTCAACGATCGCGGGCGCGGACCCAAGCTTGAGGCGAGCTATCGCGTCGATGCCGCTGGCGTGCCGCTCGCGATCGAGGTCAAGGGCAACGACTATTTCAAGGGCGAGGTCCACGAGACCTACACGCGCACCGGCAACCAGGTCAGCTGGAAGAACGCGGCCGAAAACGAAACGCGTGAACTGTCCGCGCCTGCATTCTTCCTCGGCCTGAACACGCTGCCCGAGGATGGCGTCCTGCTCGCGCGCGCACTGCTCAAGGCACCCGACGGCCGCCTGGACCTGTTGCCGGCCGGTCAGGCGCGCATCGAGAAGCTCGCCACCGAACGCGTCAAGGGCCAGGGCAACGTGACCTTGTATGCGGTCACGGGCCTGGGATTGCTGCCCGAATACATCTGGCTCGACGACGAACTGCGCTTCTTCGCGAGCTGGTCGAGCTGGATGTCGCTCGTGCGCGAAGGCCACGAGGCGGCGTTGACCAGGCTCGGCGAACGCCAGGAAAAGGAAGAGAGACGACTCGCGGAACTGCGTGCCCGGCAAACAACGCGCACGCTGGCTGGCGCCCTGCTGATCCGCCATGTGCGCGTCTTCGATCCGCCGTCGGGACAGGTCGTCGCAGACCGTTCCGTGCTCATCGACCAGGGCCGCATCGTTGCGATCGACGCGGCCGATCGCGCGCTGCCGGCCGGCGCCGAGGAATTCGATGGCGGCGGACGGTTTCTGATGCCGGGTCTGTGGGACATGCACACGCACTATTCGGGTGGTGCGGATGGCCTGCTCACGCTCGCATCGGGGGTGACCACGGTCCGCGACCTGGCCAACAATCTCGACGCGCTCAAGGCACGCATCGATGCGATCGAGTCCGGTCGCGATCTCGGCCCGCGGGTCATCCGCGGCGGCGTGATCGATGGCCGCGGACCGTATGCCGGGCCGATCAAGACCCTGGCCGATACCGAGGAGGAAGCGGTCCAGGCCGTGGCGATGTACGCCGCGAGCGGCCACGAGCAGATCAAGATCTACAGTTCGATCAAGCCCGAGCTGATGCCGGTCATCGCGCGTGCGGCCCACGCCAAGGGCTTGCGCGTGAGCGGGCATGTGCCGGCGTTCATGACCGCGCGCCAGTTCGTCGAGCACGGTGCCGATGAAATCCAGCACATCAACATGCTCGTGCTGAACTTCCTCTACGACAAGGTCCAGGACACGCGCTCGCCCGCACGCTTCACCGCCGTGGCCGAACACGCTGCCGCGCTCGATCTGGGCTCACGCCCGGTGCGCGAATTCGTCGAGCTGCTGCGCCAGCGCGATATCGTCGTGGATCCCACGGTCGGCACGTTCGAGGACATGTTCCTCGGCCGTCCCGGGGTGCCGGGACCGGGCATGTCCGCGATCATCGACCGCTTCCCGCCGACGATCCAGCGCAGCCTTCGCTCGGGCGCCGGCGGCTTGCCGATCCAGCCCGGATCGGAGGCGTTGTATCGCGATTCCTACCAGCGCCTGGTCGACTTGGTCGGCGTGCTGTATCGCAGCGGCGTGCGCATCGTGCCGGGCACCGACAACCTCGCGGGCATGACCTTGCCGCGCGAGCTCGAACTCTACGTCGCTGCCGGCATTCCGCCGGTGGACGTGCTGCGCATCGCCACGATCGAAAGTGCGCGGGTCATGAAGCGCGAGCGCGAGTTCGGGCGGGTTGCCCCGGGTTTCGTCGCCGACCTCATCCTTGTCGACGGCGATCCGAGCGTGGTCATGTCCGATATCCGCAAGGTCCACACGACGATCCGCGGCGATCGCCTGTACGACGCCGACGCGCTGTTCGGCAGCATCGGGATCAAGCCCGTCGCGCGCGACTGATGCATCAGTGGCGAAACAGCATCGGGCGTGAAGGCCCTCCCACAGGAATCCCGGCGATGCCTGCATCTGCTGGTGTGGGAGGCCCTTCAGGGCCGATGCTCTCCTGCACTTCCGACCCAGGTCATCCGGCCTGAGGGCCCTCCCATAGGAATGCAGGCGATGCCTGCATCTGCTGTTGTGGGAGGCCTTTCAGGGCCGACGCTCTCCTGTACTCCCGACCCAGGGCATCCGGCCTGGATGCCCTCCAACAACCGGGCAGGCCTTTCCAGCGGTGCAAGGCGAATGCGCCGCGAGCGAGCTGGCGCCTGTACCTTCGTACAGCAGTGATTCGCGCGCCGGACGTCGTATCCTATGCGGCCGATTCCCTGCACGAGAGCACCGCGTGAAGAAGATCCGATCCAGCGCTGCCGAAGCCCTCGACGGGCTGCTGTTCGACGGCATGACGATCGCCGCCGGCGGGTTCGGCCTGTGCGGCATTCCCGAAAACCTCATTGCGGCGCTGCTCGCCGCCGGCACCCGCGACCTCACGATCGTCGGCAACAATGCCGGCGTCGATGATTTCGGCATGGGCCCGCTGCTCAAGACCCGCCAGGTCAAGAAGGTGGTCGCCTCCTACGTCGGCGAGAACAAGGAGTTCGAACGCCAGGTGCTGGCCGGCGAACTTGAACTGCAACTGGTGCCGCAGGGCACGCTGGCCGAGCGTTTGCGTGCGGGCGGCGCCGGCATCCCGGGCTTCTACACGCGCACCGGATTCGGCACGCTGCTGGCCGAAGGACGCGAGACCAAGACCTTCGACGGCAAGGACTACGTGCTCGAAGAGGGCATCAAGGCCGATGTCTCGATCGTCAAGGCCTGGAAGGGCGATGCGCTCGGCAACCTCGTGTTCCGCAAGACCGCGCGCAACTTCAATCC
>Ga0307505_10000421_pt1 | contig 47852 bp, 36 predicted proteins | sample 23_S_MG_FD_202183 | JGI IMG/M metagenome (GOLD analysis project Ga0307505, IMG submission 202183) | Soil microbial communities from Populus trichocarpa stands in riparian zone in the Pacific Northwest, United States - 23_S | ecosystem: Environmental > Terrestrial > Soil > Riparian zone > Trees...
GCTGGCGGCGCAGTTCCCGCGCCCGCGAATAGAGCGCGGCCGCCTGGCCGAACGCCTCGCGCACGTCCTCCAGATGCGCATCCTCCAGCGCCGGCCACTGCCGCGCCTTGCGCATCAGCGACACGGCCCGCCCCCAGGTCTCGTCGAGGCCGGATCCCACCAGCGCCGCGATCAGCGCGGACCTCTCATGCGCCACGCCATGCGCGACCGCGTCGAGGATCGCGGCATGCAATCGCTTGAGGTCGGGATGCGGCAGGTTCATGTCCTCGAAGGCTTCGAAATGCTCGTCCAGCAGCGTCGGGTGGTTGATCATCGCCACCAGCATCGCCGTCTCGCGCGTTGGAAGCGGCCCACCGCCGCTCCTCACCATCGCCGAGCGCGTCAGGCTCTCGGTCACCGCAAGCCGCCCGGCTGCCTGCCCCGGCCGGCCGCGCCCGCCCGCGAAATTTCCGCCCTGCTGGCGGGCGCCGCCCTGCGGCCCGCGGTCCCGGCCGAAGAAGCCCTGAACCCGCTCGCGCATGTCCTGTTGGTAGTGCCGCCGCACGCTCTCGTCGCGAATGCGGCCGGTCAGTTCGCGCAGCCGCTTTTCCAGCTCCGCGCGCCGCTCCGGCGTATCGAATACGCCGCCCGCCGTCTCGCGCAACCACAGAAGCTCCGCCAGCGGCTTGGCGTCGCCGAGCACGGTGCGGAACGCCTCCGGCCCACCGCCCTTCACCATGTCGTCGGGGTCCTGCCCTTCCGGCAGCAGCGCGAAGCGCAGCGTCTTGCCGGCCTCGATCATCGGCAGCGCGAGGTCGGCCGCCCGCCACGCCGCCTTCAGGCCCGCCTGGTCGCCGTCGAAGCACAGCACCGGCTCGCCGGCCATCCGCCACAGTAGTTCGAGCTGGTTTTCCGTCAGTGCCGTGCCGAGCGGCGCCACAGCGTTCTCGAAGCCGGCCTGCGCCAGTGCGATGACGTCCATGTAGCCTTCGACGGCAATAATCGTCCCGGCCTTCACCTGCGCCTTGCGCGCGCGGGCGAAGTTGTAGAGCACGTTGCCCTTGTGGAAGAGTTCGGTGTCGTTGGAGTTGAGATACTTGGCCGGCACGTCGGATGAAAGCGCCCGCCCGCCAAACGCGATCACCCTGCCCCGGCTGTCCTCGATCGGAAACATCACCCGGTCGCGGAAGCGGTCGTAGGAAACGGGAATATCCGCCCCGTGCACCACAAGACCGCAGGCCTCGATCTGCTCCCTCGACGCGCCCTTCCCGGCCAGGAATTCCTTCAGCGCGTTGCGGCTGTCGGGCGCGTAGCCCAGGCGGAAGGTCTGCTGCGTCACCGAGCTCAGACCGCGCTCGCGCAGATAGGCGCGCGCCTTGGCGCCGTCGGCAGCCTGCATCCGCTCCTGGAAGAATTTTGTCGCCATCTCCATCACGTCGGTCAGCGTGGCGCGTTCCTTCTCGCGCCGCTCGGCCTGCTCGTCGCGGGCGGGCATCGGCACACCGGCCATCTCGGCGATCCGCTCCACGGCCTCCGGGAAGGGCAACCCGTCATGCTCGGTCAGGAACCGGAAATGATCGCCCGAAACCCCGCAGCCGAAACAGTGGTAACGGCCTTTCTTGTCCTCGCAGTGGAAGGACGGCGATTTTTCGCCATGGAACGGGCAGCACGCCCAGTAGTCACCCCGCGAAGCGTTGGTCTTGCGCCGGTCCCACGTCACACGCGCGCCGATCACGGCCGAAATCGGCACGCGGTCGCGTATCTCGTCGAGAAAGGAGGGCGCAAAACGCATCGGGAACAAGACCTCTACAGGTGGCCATATATAGGATTGCCGCGCGGCCGGCGCGACATCGATCTTGCGGCATTACCGAGATTCACAATCGGCCCCGACGGACGCGCAAGCGCCGCAAATAGGCGATGCGGAGATTACCCGGCTAAGTTAGTATCGCGGGAACGACTCGGGCTTCCCGCGATTTGCAGGCCATGACCTTCCTTTTCCGACCATCCGCGCGCACCGCCGCGCCTTTCCTGCCATGACCGGCTCCGTCGTCCTCGTGCATCTGGCCGGCGCGGTCGCGCTGCTGCTCTATGCCACCCGCATGGTGCGCACCGGCGTCGAGCGCGCCTATGGCGATGTCCTGAGGCGCAGGCTTCGCGGCACGCTGCGCAATCCCTTCCTCGGCGTAGCCGCCGGCGCCGCGCTCGCCATCTCCTTCCAGAGCGCCACGGCCGTCGCGCTGCTCGTCGGCTCCTTCGTCGGCTCGGGTATCGTCGGCGGCGCGGCCGGCCTCGTCGCCGTGCTCGGTGCCGATCTCGGCTCGGCCTTCGTCGTCAGGCTGCTGTCGTTCAACCTCTCGCTGCTCGTTCCGGTCGCCATCTTCTCCGGCACCATGATATTCCTGGCCACGGAGCGGCGGGCATGGCGACAATTCGGCCGCATCCTTGTCGGCATCGGGCTGCTGCTTCTGTCGCTGCAACTCATCGGCGAAGCGTCGGAACCGCTGCGCGAAAGCCGCATCCTGCCCGTCATCATCAACTATCTGTCGGGCGACCCGGTGACCGCCTTCCTCATCGCGGCGCTGGCGACGTGGCTGTTCCATTCCAGCGTCGCCTTCATCCTTCTGGTCACGGCGCTCGCCGCGCGCGGGCTGCTGCCGGTCGAGCTGGGCGTCGTCATGGTGCTGGGCGCCAATCTCGGCGGCGGGTTGATCGCGGCCATGCTGTCCCGCACCATGCCTTTGCCCAGCCGCACCGTGCCGTTCGCCAATCTGGCCGTGCGCAGCGTCGGCGCCGTTGTCGCGCTCACCGTGCTGGTCTGGTTTCGCCCGCCGCTCGACCTGCTCGGCCCCACCGCGCCGCTGCAGATCGTCCATGCCCACATCGCCTTCAACATCGCGCTGGTCGTCGTCTGCATGCCCTTCGCCGGCCTGATCTATCGCGCCGTCGAGAATGTGCTCGCTTATGCCGCGCCGGCGGCCGTAGTGACGCTTGACGACCGCGAGGCGAGCGCGCTCGACCCCGATGCGCTGGAAACGCCCTCGCGGGCGCTGGCCAACGTCACCCGCGCCGTCGTCGGCGTCTGCGAGACGGTCGAGGTGATGCTCAAGAACATCATGGAGCTCTACGAGGAACCGGACCGGGCGCGCATGGACGCGCTGGCGTCGCTGGACGACCGTGTCGACCGCAAGCATGCGGCGATCAAGCTCTACCTCGCCAAGATCCCGCCCGAAGCGATGAACGACGACGACGAGCGACGCACCCGCGAATTGCTCGACGCCTGCGTCAAGCTCGAGCAGGTCGGCGACATCATCACCCGCAACATGATTGTCCATGTCCGCAAGAAGCTCGACCGCGGCCTCACCTTCACTCCCGAGGGCTGGCGCGAGCTTTCCAACCTGCACGCCTCGGTGCTGGCCAATGCCAGGCTCGCCTTCAACGTGCTGATCACGCGCGACCCGCAGACCGCGCTGCAGCTCGTGCGCGAGAAAGACCGGCTGCGCGACCTCGAACGCGACACCAGCCAGCGCCATTTCGAGCGGCTGCGCGAAGGCGCCCGGAAGAGCCTGGAGACAAGCGCGCTGCATCTCGACACCATCCGCGACCTCAAGCAGATCAATTCCCTGCTGGCCTCGGTCGCCTACCCGGTGCTGGAGGAGAAGGGCCTGCTGGGCCACACACGCCTCAAGGCGGCGGAGTAGGCTACCCCGCCTCCGTCAGCACCACATCCATCGGAATGTCGTGCGGCTGAGGGTAGATGGTAGGTATGCGCTGCATCGCATAGCCGACGCCGAAGATCGCCGGCTTGCGTCCCATCGCGGCAAGCGTCCGGTCGTAGAAGCCGCCGCCATAGCCGAGCCGGTAATGGCCGCCGTCGAAACCTACCACGGGCGAGACGACGATGTCGGGCGTCACCACCGCGCCATCGGCGGGAAACGGGATGTTCCAGACACCTTTCTCCAGCCGGTCGCCCGGCTTCCAGGCGCGGAACACCAGCGGCGCGCGCTTTTCCACCACTACCGGCAGCGCGATCGTCCCGCCACGGTCGATGACGCGCTGCGCCCAGCCGCGCAGGTCGGGCTCGCCGCGGAAGGGCCAGTAGAGTGCCACGATCCGGCCTTCGACGTCGCCCATCGCGCCGTCCAGCCGTTCGGCGATGCGCCCGGCATGCGCCGCGCGCGTATCGGCCGGGATTGCCAGTCGCTCGGCGATCAGCCGCTCGCGCTCCGCCTTGCGCCAGCGCGCCACGTCCGTCGCGGCCACCTTGTCCGACGCCGCCGCCCGGGCGGCCTCCGGCTCAAGCTCGTGCATGAAGCAGGGTGGCGAGGCGTAGTGACCGCCACCCTCGTCGTTGCCGTCCGAACCCGTCATGATCGCGCACCTCCTGGCCGAACCTAGCCAGCGCGCGAAGGCCGGGATGCGCCGAAAGCGACATCGCCGGTCCGCGCTACTGCAGCAGCCCCTTGACGATCCCGCTCGCCTTGCCGAAATCCATCCGGCCCGGGTAGCGCTCCTTGAGCACGCTCATGCAGCGTCCCATGTCACGCAGGCCGTCGGCCCCGATTTCGGAGACGACCTTGGAAATCGCGGCCCGGGCCTCGTCCTCGCTGAGCTGCTTCGGCAGGAAATCCTTGATGATCACGATCTCGGCACGCTCCTGCTCGGCGAGGTCGATGCGGCTGCCCTCCTCGAAGGCCTTCGCGCTTTCCTCGCGCTGCTTCACCATCTTGGCGAGAATCTGCAGGATCTCCTCGTCGCTGACGGGGTCCTTGCTGGCGCCGCGATTGGCGATGTCGCGATCCTGGATCGCGGCAGCGATCAGCCGCAGGGTTGAAACCCGCCGCTTGTCCTGGCTCTTCTGGGCGTCCTTGAGGGACTGGGTGATCTCTTCGCGCATGAGTCGGTCTCCTGCTCAGGGCGCGGACGATAGCTGCGTGCCCATTGGCAGGCAAAGCGTTTGTCGCGGCCGGAGCCTGTCGTGTGTAATGTCCGGTGATCTCGGAATGCAGCCTGTCCGGGACTGTTGACCCGGCCTTCGGCTTCGCCTATCGGTCGCATCCTGCATGGACCATCGTCTTTTCGCTCGGGACGCCCCCAATGGGGTCTTGTTCCGTGCGTTTCGCTGCGCGATATGGCCCTCAACGAGGCGCGTTTCAAGATACGCCGAAACCAAACGGAGAACGGCAATGGCCGAAACGGACAACACCGCCGGATGGCAGCCGAGGAAGACCACCGCGCTGCTGGTGCTGGCCGACGGCACGGTGGTCGAGGGCCAGGGGCTGGGCGCCACCGGCAAGGTCGTCGCCGAGGTCTGCTTCAACACCGCGCTCACCGGCTACCAGGAAATCCTCACCGATCCGTCCTATGCCGGCCAGATCGTCACGTTCACCTTCCCGCATATCGGCAATATCGGCGCAAATGACGAGGACATCGAGGACCTGACGCCTGCCGCCCGCGCCGGCGCCGTCGGCGCCATCTTCAAGGCCGACATCACCGATCCGTCCAGTTACCGTTCCGCCGGCCACCTCGCCGACTGGCTGAAGCGGCGCGGCGTCATCGCCATGCACGGCATCGACACACGCGCGCTCACCGCGCTCATCCGCGAGAAGGGCGCGCCCAACGCGGTCATCGCACACGCGCCCGACGGCGTGTTCGATGTCGAGGCGCTGAAGGCAGAGGCCCGCGCCTGGTCGGGCCTCGTCGGGCTCGACCTCGCAAAGGACGTCACCTCCGGCCAGTCCTCGACCTGGACCGAAACGCCATGGGTCTGGAACGAAGGCTACGGCGCTGCCGGCGAGCCATCCATGCACGTCGTCGCCATCGACTACGGCGTCAAGCGTAACATCCTGCGCCTGCTGGCGGGGCTCGGCGCGAAGGTCACCGTCGTGCCGGCCAAGACCTCCGCCGAGGACATCCTCGCCATGCAGCCCGACGGCATCTTCCTGTCCAACGGCCCGGGCGATCCCGCCGCCACCGGCGAATATGCGGTGCCGGTCATCCGCAAGCTTCTGGATTCGGACCTGCCGGTCTTCGGCATCTGCCTCGGCCATCAGATGCTGGCGCTGGCCGTTGGCGGCAAGACCCTGAAGATGCATCAGGGCCACCACGGCGCCAACCATCCGGTGAAGGACCACACCACCGGCAAGGTCGAGATCGTGTCGATGAACCACGGCTTCGCGGTGGATTCGAAGTCGCTGCCGGAAGGCGTTGAGGAGACTCACGTTTCCCTGTTCGACGGCTCCAACTGCGGCATCGCGCTCGCCGGCCGGCCGGTCTTCTCCGTCCAGCATCACCCCGAGGCCTCGCCCGGACCGCAGGATTCGCACTACCTGTTCCGCCGCTTCGCCAATCTGATCCGCGAGCGCAAAGGCGAACCGGCTCTGGCCGAGCGCTGAACCGCCCTCAGGTCGAAATCTTGCGCCGGCCCCGTCGGAAGACGCGGCCGGCCAGCGACGCCAGCATCCCGGCCAGCAACGCGCCCAGCCCCAGCCCGCCGGCTGTCCATGCCAGCCCGTGAGGCGTCACGGGCAGCGCCGGCTCGAAATCCTCCCAGACGCCCCGCGCCAGCGTTTCGTCCATACCGCGCGCCAAAGCCAGCGGCCGCGCCGCCGGCGGCATCGATCCGAAGCGGATCGCCTGCTGCCACAGGCTTTCGTGGCGCTCGATCGCTCTCCGCATGCTTTGCCCGCGATCCCGGAAGAACGTGTCGTCCGCCGTCAGGTAGCGCGTCAGCGCCTCGTCACGGGTCATGCCGTTGCGCGCCGCGTCGACGTCGAACTGCGCGACGACGGTCTGCATCTCGGCGATCGCTCCGCCGAGCCGCTGTCGGTATTGCTGGGCGAATTCCGGTGCCTGCCCTGCCGCGAGCGCGCCCGCCGCGGCGCTCAGCACGATTAAGCCGTTGCGGATCGCCGGCATGCACTCTCCTCTCTTCCGCCGGCCGCCTCGCCGGCCCGCATGTCGCAATAGCTAGGGCGGCGGAAAGACGGTTCAAACGGAGGATGGTGAATTGCCAGAACGGGCTCGGCGGCCATCGGATCCACCGTCGATGAAATACTTTGGCAATAATACAATTCAGAATTGATATTTGTAATATTTACCGAATCAAAGAAATGATTATTTGGCATCGGCATTGATGGCAATCAGATCGTCATGATATGTTGGCCCGCCTGTTCGTTCTACATCTTGTCCCGGATGGGGAAGTCATGACGAGAATTTTTGGCATGTGCCTCGCATTCGTCGTGATCGGCATCACGCAGTCTTTGGCGCAGGAGACGCGCATAGACCTGCGTGTGGCCCTGCATCGCCCGATCGCCGATGCGCTGCTGGTGATACGGATTCAAAGCGGCGCGGACGAGTTTGCCAACACGCGCACATTTCCCGTGTCGACAAACGGGACCGAACTGTTGCTGGACATACGCGGCATCCCGCAGGCACGTCCCGGCGAGCTCATCTTCGTGCACGGCAGGTTGTCCGACAGTGCACAGCAGACCATCGGCTACATGCCGCTGTCGTTCATCGATCTTCGCGATCATGTCAGGCGCGAATACGTCACCCATCGAACGGAGACGGCCGAAACGACGGCCGATACGCTTCAGCGAAGCTTCCCGCTGCGTGGCGGGCTGCGCACCTCCCTCCAGACGCACAATGTGGGCGACGTGCTCAACGGCACGAGGATCGCGCTGATCGAAAAGTGGATAACGCAATCGGACGAATGGGACCGTATCACCAGCGACTATCTCATGGAGTTGCCGATCCAGCTCACGCGCGACAGCGCCAAAGTTGCGACGGCCTTCCGCTTTCTGGAGGAATATGTCTCCATCGCCGAGAACCAGAGGCTCGATAACTTCTACGTCGAATTCCTGCTGAAGATGAAGCGCGCGGGCATCGGCGGCGCCATCGTCGGCACACAGACGCTCAACGACATCATCTTCAGTTCGCTGACCAAGATGTTCGCCGACCGCATGGCGACCATCTCGCATTGGAGCGCCAACACGCTCAGGACCTATCGCGAAACGAGCACGGTCGACCGCAGCCACGAGTGCATCGACTTGGCTACGCTGCTGATCAATGCTCTCAACGCGGCGATCGCGCGCGGCGATCTTGACGTCGTCGGCGAGCAATCGCTGCGGGGAGACGTGATGTCGATGCAGCAGGCCGCCACCGAATGCGCGCAGGCGCACTTTGTCGCCAAGGCGGAGAGAGCAAGCCGGGTCGACGTAAGGGCTGCTGCCGCCTTTCTCGCCCAGGACGAGAAAGGCCCGCAGTTCATGCACAGCTACATCATGCTGTTCGAGACGATGGAAGGGCGGGGATTGATGCCTAGACGGCCGACCGGACCGTCCAAGCCTCGCATCGAGGAGATCCAGAAATATTACGACGAGTTCCACGCCGCTGTCGTTTCAGGGCAGGGAGAAGGCACATGACCGTCAACCGCCAGCGGTTCGCGCTCAATCTCGGCCTGGCGGTGGTGGCTATCCACGCCGTTATCACGCTGCTGTTCTGGGGGGTGATGGAGTTTCCCGACGATCGCGTCGCCGTCCGCGAGATCACCACGCCGCTGACCATCGGCTACGCGGTCGCGATCGTGAAATATTACCTCGACACCGGCGGCAAGATCACCTCGGAAGAGCAGATCGGCGTTCGCCTCGTGATCCTGGTGATCCTGATCTTCGGCTTCTTCTTCTCCTCGCTCGTCGGCGGGCCGATCTACTACCTCAACAATCCGGCGATGTCGCCGCAGAGCCTCAACTCGTTCCTGCTAACGATCGAATCAGGATTTGGTGCGCTGGTCGCGCTGATCTTTTCCTACCTCTACAAGATGGAACCCGCCTGAAACGGCCGGCGGCTCCCGACCGGTCAACCGGCCGATCTACGAAGCGATTCGGACCCGCACGATCCGGTCCTTGATCGTCTGGAACACGTCGTCGAGCTGGTTGCGCGACGGCGCGTCGAAGTAGTGGCCCTCCGACGTCGCGCATTGCCGCAACATGGTGCCGGTCTTCACGTCGGGCTCCTCCAGCCGGATCGTGTAGACCAGCATGCCCTCTTCCTTGGCATGGGCGCACGCGGCGAGCGTCCGGTCGTTCATCAGGCTGTTGGTTTGTGCCGAATTGCCGGATGTCGTTCCGAGCCGCCCGTCGATCAGGAAGCCATAGCTGGAATAGGACGAGCGCAGGCCCGTATTGTTGTTGCCGAGCACGTTGGAGCCGTCGGTCAGGACGATCATGATCTTCTCGACGCCGCCCTTGCGAAGATCCCGCGCCTGCGGGAAGGGCTCGCCAGGCGTCAGCACGCGCGTTCCCCACGCCACGCCCTCGGTTATGTTGGTGGTGCCCCTCGCCTGCAGCGAGTTCACCTTCGACCTCAGCAGCGCATAGTCGTTGGTCAGCGGCACGATGGGCTGGGTCCCACAGGCGAAATTCGGCCCCTTGTTGAAACCCTGGAATCCCGATGGCCCGGTGTCGATGGAAATCGTCTGGCCGCTTGAAAGCCCGAGCAGATTGGCCACCAGCGACAGGACGCCGTTGAGCAGCGGCAGCCCGCCGCCGTCGGTGGCGACGCCGTATTTCGCCCAGCGGTCCTTGCGCGCCTTGGCCGTCGTCCCGAGCGGATCGGCATTGGATTTGATGTAGCTGTTCGCATATCCCCCGCTGTCCGGCTCGTCGATCGCGAAGGCCGGCACGTACAGCGATTCCGGCCGCACCGGGTCGGCCGACGCGGTTGTCACGTCGTAGTCGCGCCCCGCCTGCGGACGCGCCTCCACGCAGCCGCTCCACTGCTGGCCGAGATTGGCATAGAGCTGGAACCGGCTGACACCCTGCGCCAGCTCCGTCTGCTTGATCGGGCTGTCGCCCTTCAGGTCCAGCCACTTCGCCCCGGTGCCGGCGATCTGCCTGCCATCCTTGTCGAATTTCGGCCCGTGCTCCGGCCCGACATTGACGAAGCTCGAGAACGGAACCAGCGAGAACTTCAGCTTGTCCTTGTTGCCGACCTGGCCCGACATGGTGTCGATCAGGCCGATCACGGCTTCCTTCATGGCGGTCAGCTTGCCGCCCTGCATAGAGCCGGTGGTGTCGAGCACCAGCGCGATCTCGTAGCTCGTATAGGCGGTGTCAGCCGACGCCGCCGCGACGACGGGATACTCGTCGTAGCCCAGCAACGCCCCGAAGGCCATTGGCGCGCGGGTCTCCGCCTGCACCCGCACCACCGTCTCCTCGCGAACGACGACGAGCCTCGTATAGGTCGGATCGAGATTGCCCGTCAGGAACTGGTCGGCGATCGCCTGCGCCTGGGCATCGTTGATGTTCTTGCCCTCGCGCGCCACGGCGAGCGTCGCGGCGTCGATCGCCTGCTGCAGTTCGGCCCGGTAGCGGCTGACGGTGGACAGGTCGATGGCCACGCCGGCGCCCAGCACCAGCGGTACGCACAATATGGCACCGAACATCGCGAAATTGCCGGAGCGGTCGCGATGAAATCGCTTCGTAACTTGATACATCGTCAGCAATCCCCCGCGGACGGGGCGGAGAATTGCATTCAAAGCTGAAAGTCGGCCTAAGGGGGACGGTGTATGGCCCCTTAAGGAAGTCGCGCCAATTCGGCGCAACGAGCGCGGCCTGCCCCGCCTCAGACCGGATTGTTGAACGTGTCGCAGTCGGCCAGCCTGCCGTTGCGCAGGCCGTTGGCAAACCACGTCATGCGCTGTTCCGACGTTCCGTGGTTGAAGCTCTCCGGCACCACGTAGCCCTGCGTTCGCCGCTGCAGCGTGTCGTCACCGATCTGGTGAGCCGCGTTCAGCGCCTCCTCGATGTCGCCCTCCTCCAGCAGGCCCTTCTGCGCGGTGAAATGCGCCCAGATGCCGGCGAAGCAGTCGGCCTGTAGCTCGACCTGCACCGATCTCCTGTTGGCCTGCGCCTCGCCCATCTGCTGGCGCTGGCGGTTGAACTCCGGCAGCACGCCGATCAGGTTCTGGACATGATGGCCTACCTCGTGGGCGATGACATAGGCCTGCGCGAAATCGCCCGACGCGCCGAAGCGCTGCGAAAGTTCGCGGAAGAAGGCGAGGTCGATATAGACCCGCCTGTCGCCGGGGCAGTAGAACGGGCCCGAGGCCGCCGACGCGAAGCCGCATGCCGACTGCACCTGGTCTGAAAACAGCACGAGACGCGGCTCCTCATAGCTGCGTCCTTCCGACTGGAAGATGCCGTTCCAGACATCCTCGGTCTCGGCCAGCACCACCGAGACGAACTGCGCTTCCTCGTCGGTCGGCTGAGAGCCGCCGCCCTGTTCCTCGGTGAATTGTCCGGTGGGGCCACCTTCCAGCATTGCGAGCGGATCGATACCGCAGGCCCTCAGCGCGAAGAAGATGACCACGAGAATGATGATGCCCGAGAGTCCGCCGCCGCCGACGCCCCGCCCGATCGGGATCTGCATCGGCCGCCCGGTGCGGCCGAAGCCGCCCGGCATGCCGCCCTGCCCGCGCCTGTCTTCGACATTGCTGCTCTGACGTCGGCCTCTCCAGCGCATCGCTCACCTCGTTGCCAGACCCCGGCGCTGCCCGGCCGGACCAGACCCTTCACGGGACAGCTTAGTTCAAGCCGCGCCCGCCGAACAGCCGGCGTATCGGGGCAACTGCAAACGCGGACGGGTCACTGGAGTTCCGCCATCGCCGCCTCCGCCTGCCCGATCAGGCTGGCAATATAGTCGTCGTTTCCCTCGATGCCGTTGGCTTTCAGGTCGCCCAGCACCATCGACCATATGGTCCGGGCTTCCAGCACCAGCCCATGGTCGGCCTTGGCCTTGCCCAGGCCCAACAACGTCATGGCAAGATGGTTCTGCGCGTCGAGCCAGCCATAGATGTCCGCGCCCTTGTCGCGCGCGGCGAGCGCTGTGCGATAGGCGGCTGCGGCCTCCTCGTAGCGGCCCGCATCGCCGGTCCAATTGCCGAGCGACATCTGCACATAGCCCAGCCCCTCATGCGCGCCGACCCAGGAATCGTGGTCGGCCCCGGCGTCGATCGAGCCGGCGGCCGCGCGATAGGCAGTCGCCGCCACGTCGAAATCGGCGGCGTCGCTGCGGATGCGGCCGCGCAATTGCACTGTGCGCGCAAGGCCGAGCTGGGCCATGCCCCGGTCATGATCGCTGCCGTGTTCGGCATAGGCCCCCACGGCCGTCTGTCGATAGTGCATCGCCTTGTCGACATCGTCGGCCAGCATCGACCGCTCCGCCAGCTTCGTGTAGCCGTCGGCCATCATCGCTTGCAACGCGGCCCATACCAGCTCCTGCCCGGGTGGCGGCGCGGGCGGCATCGCGCTTTCCAGCGTCTGGAACGTGGCGCGGTGGTCGTCATGGTCGGCATCGGGTCCTGCCGACAGCGCCATCGCCTCGCCGCGCGCCGTTTGCAGCCGCCGGTACATCTCCGGCTGGTCGGCCTGGGTGAAGACCGACTGCGCGAGGTCGATACGCTCGATGGCCCTTTGGCCTGCCTCCGCATCGCCGGCGTTGGCCTTGGCGATCTCGGCCAGCGCATAGCGATACTGCAACGCCGCCCAGTCGCGCGGCAGCCCGGCGCGGTCGACGATCGTCAGCGCTTCCTCGAACAGCCCGACAGCCTCCACCAGATGGGCCTGCTCGGCGCTCCTCTCGCCCAGCATGGTCAGCGCGCGGCCGAGCCCGCTCACCGAGCTGCGCAGCTCATAGCTGTACGCCGCCTGTGCGGTTGCCGCCCGCGTCTTGCGGTAGAACGCGATTGAGCGTTCGAGCGCAGCCGTCCCCTCCTCAAGTTCGGCAAGCGCCAGCTCGACCACCGCCAGGTTCAGCGTCACCTTGGCATGGTCCAGCGGAAAATCCGCTTCGGTGTAGACGTCGAGCGTCGCCTTGTTGACGGCGACGGCCTGTTCGAGCCACGACCGGTCGCGCTCGAACTCGCCGATCCGCGCCAGCACACCGGCCCGGTTCAGCATCGCATCCGCCCATTCCAGCGCGGCCGCCTCGCGGGTGATGACCGACAGCACGTTGTCGGAAGCTTTCAGCGCCTCCCTCAGCGTGCCGGTGTCGGCCGTCGATTCCCCGATCTCGCGCAGCACCGCGGTCAGGTTGTTCTGGATCTTCGCCCAATAGCCTGGGAAGCGGTCGCGCGTGAACTCCTCCAGCGCGTCGTCATAGGCCGGCAGCGCATCGCGCATGGCCTGCGTATCGCCCGTCGCCGAGGCCAGCGCGTAGATGGCGTTGCCCAGCGAGAACCGCCTGATCGCCCAGCTCTGCGGCACCAGCCCGCGATCCATGGCCTCCAGCGCGGCGCGATGCTTGTCCACCGCCTCTGCCAGCCGCGCGGCCGAATTCTCGCGAATGCCAAGATGGGTCAGCGCGCTGGCATAATTGCCGAGAATCGTGCCCCGCGAGCCCGCTTCGCTGAGGTCGAGACCGGAGTCGATCAGGCTGCGATAGGTCTCGGCGGCAAGGTGCATGGTGTCGAGATCGGCCTCGCGGTCGCCCCGGACGCTCAGCGCCAGCGCGTAATTGTGCATGGCGATCGCCCACGCGTCGGGATGCTGCTCCCGATCGAACACGGAGAGCGCATTCTGGTAGGCTTCGATGGAGCGCCGCGCGGCATCCCTGTCACCGTCCATGTCGGCCAAGGCCGACAGATAGCCGCCGAGCATACTCTGCGTGGTGGCCCAGCGCGTGGGGTTTGTCTGGCGGTCGGCAAGGCGAAGCCCGTTCTCGATCGCCGCCACCGAAGCGCGCACGAGGTCGCGGTTGGAGCGCATCGTGCCGGCTTCGCCATGCATGCGCGCCTCGCTCAGCTTGTAGCGCCATGCCAGCGCGTCGTCCCAGCGCTCGATCTCGGCAAAGGCGCGCGCATAGTCGGCCGCCGCCTCGTCATACCTGAATGCAAGCGCGTAGGCGTCGGCGCTGCGCTCGTAGACAGCGGCAAACTCCGTCCGTCGCGCCTTCACCTGCGCCTCGGCATCTTCGATCACCGTGGCGAGTTCCCCGACGCGCGCCTTTGCCTTTTCGTTGAGCGCGATCGCCGTCTGCAACGCGCCCTCCGAAAGGGCCGTCGCGGCGAGATCGGCCAACCTGGCGATTTCGGCGTCGCTGCTGGTCAGCGCCTGGCGATGCGCGATCATCTCGCGCACGCGCTCGGCCTGGCCGCGCAGCAGCCGGTCGAGCTCGGCCGGATCGCCCGGCGCGTCCTGGCCCAGCGCGCCCAGCATGGCGTAGAGCGCATCCATCGGCACGTCGCCGTCGGCTGCGACGGCCTCGACCTGCCGGCGCTGCGACTGCGGCAGTTCGGCGATGGAGACAAGCAGCCGGCGGCGCTCGGCCAGAATGTCGCCCTCCTCGCCGGCCACCGGCTCGGGCGCGGCACCGAGATAGAGCAGCCGGCGCAGGCTTTCGTTCACCCATGGCCGCTGCGCGCCGCCGGTCTTCAGGTAGACCTCTTCGGCCACCATGCGCATCACCAGCCCGAACTCCTCGCCCGCCATCGTCTCGATGTGGCGCAGCACGGCGGCCGCATAGGGGCTGTTCTCGCCGGGCGCGCCGTCCAGCGCCACCTTGCCGGGCTCGGCGGCGAAACCGATCACAGTGCCGAAGCTCTCGACGCCCGGTTGCGGCGCGGTCATGGCGCGCGCCCCGCGCGTCTCGCCCAGCCCGCCATCGCCCATCGGCAGCGCCTCGCCGCCCTGCTCCAGCCGGACGAGCGCGCCGGCTGGAAACGGATTGTCGCGGCAGGCATCCAGAAGCAGGATTGCCACTGGCACGGTGCTTTGCAATTCCTGCATGAAGCCCGATATCGGCACCAGCTTCTCGCCGGCTGCGTCGAGTGCCGAAAGGTCGGCGTCGACGGGAACCAGGAAGTTCTCGCCGCCGGCCTCGATGCCATGGCCGGCAAAGTAGACGATGGCAACGTCGGCGCCCTCCGCATCCTCGACGAAGTCGCGCAGGTCGCGCGAAAGCCGCCGCGCGTCACGGTCGGACGAGATTTCCGTTTCGAAGCCCAGATCGCTGAGCAGCCGCTCGACCGCGCGCGCGTCGTGGGCGGGATTGGTCAGCGGCGGCAGATGCTCGTAGTTGCCGTTGCCGATGACCAGCGCCACGCCGCGCAACGGCTGCTGCGCCGCTGCCGGCACCGCCGAAATGACGATGAACGATACGAAGAGGGCGGCGAATCCCACCGCTCTCAACGCGACGAAGCACGCGATTGCCCTGCCCAAGCCGTCACCCAGCCCTGTTACCCGGCGTCACCCTCGCCGGGCAGCATGTCACCACGATGGCCGGTTTCTGGCAATGGAACGGAGAAACCGCGGCCGAAGGGCGTAGCGCGCGCTATTCGCGCCCGCGCCTGTCGGAACTCATGGCGCGCTCCTCGAAGCGCTCGCCGCCCTTCTTCAGGTGGGAGCCCTTGGCCTGTTCGACCTTGCGCTCTTCCTTCGTGGTCTCGCGCCTGAGGTCCTTGGCGGCCTGCTTGCCTTTCTCGGTCGGTGCCTGTTCGATACCCATGACGGTTTCCTCGGTCTTCCGGCGCGGGGTGCGCCGGTTAACCCAAAGAACGCTCCCGCCACCGGCCGCGTTCCCGATCTGCTATCAGCCTCCCATGACACGGAACCCGCCAGCGACGTTCACCCGGCGCGGCCTGCTGGCCGGCGCGGCAGCCTGCGCCTTCGCCCCGGACGCTCTGGCGGCCGACGAGCCGTCCCTTGCTGCCCTCGGCAGGGCCATCGGGGTTGAGGTCGGGTGCTGCTGGCCGGCTTCCGGCATGCCCGGCTATCTGGAGTTGGTCGACCGCCACACGGATCTGGCCGTTCACGAATGGCAGCTCAAGCCGCGCTTCCTCAAGCCGGCGCCTGACGGCCCCTGGCGCTTCGCCGAGGCCGACGCCATCGCCGCGGCAGCGCGGGCGCGAGGCAAACGGCTGCACGGCCACACGCTGTTCTGGCATCACGAACCGATCCGCTGGGCCGAAAGCGCGGACTTCGCGCAGGTGCAGCGCCTTTATGGCGGTTTTCTGCGCGCGGTCGTCTCCCGCTATCCCGATTTCGTCTCATGGGACGTCATGAACGAGATCGCCGAGGAAGGGACCGTGCTGCGCGACGATTTCCTTTTGTCGCGCCACGGCTACCGTTTCATCGATTTCTGCTTTCGCACCGTCCATGAGGTCGCGCCTTCCGCAAGGCTGGTGCTCAACGACTACAATCTCGAATGCGGCAAGTCCTTCTGCGACGACAAGCGCGCCAACATGCTGGCGATCCTGCGCCGCCTGAAGGCGATGGGCACGCCGGTCCACGCGATCGGCATCCAGGCGCACCTGTCCTCGCGCTGGCCGCAGTCGCCAAAGGCCACCGCCAATTTCATCGCGGCGGTCGAGGATCTCGGGCTTGAGGTCTACATTTCGGAGCTCGACGTCAACGACGTCGATTTCGCCGACGACATCGCCACCCGCGACCGGCAGGTCGCCGACGCCTACGAGACCTTCCTCGATGCCGTGCTGGCGCGGCCGGCCGTGCGCCGCCTCGTGTTCTGGGGCCTCTCCGACGCGGCGAACTGGATTACGACCTTCGAGGACGGCGAAAGCCGCGGCGTGCTGGCGCGCCCCGCCCTGTTCGACCGCCTCGACCGGCCCAAGCCGGCCTTCGAGGCCGTTTGCCGCGCATTGGCGGCCGCGCCCGCTCGCTAGAGCATTTCACTCGCGCGCGAGCAGGATGGCGCCAATGACGCCGCCGACGAGTGCGCCGAGCGGCGCATAGAAGAAGGCGACGCCCATCGCGTAGGCGCCCTCCATCTGCGAAATGTCGAACAGCCACGCCGCCGCGACAGCCAGCGCAACCGCCAGCGCAGCGCCGCCCGCCATGCCCAGCAGGAACCCCGCGATCGCCCGTCCCATGCCGGTTTCCTCCCGGAATTTATCGTTAATCAATCGTTAAACCAGTCGCATTAGCGTCCAGCAAGCCCCGCCCGAACGGGCATCGAAGGGAACGCCTCGCTTGACGCCGCCCGGTCTGTCGCCGCTGATCGAACTGGCCACGCAGAAGAGCCTCGACCTGCTCTTTCGCGCCGGGCAGGGCTACGTCGCGTGCCTGAGCGGCGGCCGCACGCAGGGTCTGAACCCGCTCGGCGTGCAGGCACGCGCGGAGGAACTGATCGTCGGCGCGCTCGTCCATTCGCCCCGCGAAGGCCGCCTCTACGCCTGGCCGGGCGGCTCGCCCGGCATCCGCCGCGCCGCCATCGTCGGCTGAGCTATCGGTCCTCGCCGATCTCCTCGATCAGCGCGCCGGCCACCCGCCCCAGCATGTCGAGGAACAGCCGCCGCTCGCCGGCTTCGAGGCGTGACAGCGCCTTGGCGTTGACGGCCAGCGCCGCGTCGCGCATCGCCGGAATCCGCGCCAGCGCCAGCGGCGTCAGCGAGAACAGCGCCGCCCGCCCGTCCGAGGGGTCGGGGCGGCGCGCGACCAGCCCGTCGCGTTCCATTCTTGCCAGCGTCGCCGCCATTGTCGGCTGCTCGGTCGAGGCCACGGCGGCCAGCGCCTTCTGCGTGCGTTCCGAGCCGTCGGCCAGTGCCATCAGCACCGGCATGTGGCCTACGGAAAAGCCCACCGGCTTGAGCCTGGCGTCGATGGCGCGCACGAAAAGCCGTGCTGCGCGGTTGGTCATGTAGCCTGCGGAGTCTTCGAGCTTCGGAAACATCGTATAGCTTGCTATCTATTTACATCGTGTGCTATGTAAATTCATTCGATCACGAATTGGAGGACGCCGCAATGCGCATGCGCAGCTCTGCCGCAACTTATGGCGCGGTCGCCGTCGCCATCCACTGGGTCAGCGCGCTGGCGGTGTTCGGCCTGCTGGTTTCGGGCACGATCCTCGACAACGAAACCGACGAGGCCGCGCGTCAGTCGCTGCTTGGCGTTCACGCGCTGGTCGGCTCGGCGGTGTTCGTCCTGACCATAGCGCGCATTCTCTGGTGGTGGCTGGTCGACGTCAGGCCGGCCGATCCCGCCGGCGTGCCGGCATGGCAGTCCCGCGCCGCGCGTTTCGTCCACATCGCCTTCTATGTCGCGCTCGTCGTCATGGGTGCCAGCGGCGTAGCGATGATCGCGCTTTCCGGTGCCGCCGACATCCTGTGGTTCGGCGCGCCGGGGCCGTTGCCCGATTTCGGCGGCCTCCCGCCGCGCCCGGCACACGGGCTCATGGCAAACCTGCTTATGGCGCTGATCGCGGCGCATGTCCTGGCCGCGCTCTACCACCAGTTTGTCCGCCGCGACCGCCTCCTCGCGCGCATGGGTATCGGCCGCGCCTGAGCTTTTTTCCCCGCGATCAGCCCGAGTTTATCGTGGCCCTTGCGTTGCCCGAATTCGCGTCGATAGTCATAGGCAGGGACTTTGGGCTGGCGGGCAAATGGCGCATCTGTCGCACGCAATTCGTGGAAGCCGGATCGGCGCGGCGATCCTGTCGGCGCTCGTCGTGTTCTTGGCGGCTTGCCTTCCGGCTGCCGCGCAGGATTCCCGCCCGCTGCGCGGCGTGGCGCTGATCATCGGCCAGTCCGAATACGAGCATCTGGCTCCCCTCGCCAATCCATCCAACGATGCCGACGCGGTCGAGGAGCTGTTCGACCGGCTCGGCTTCGACACCACGCATGTGTCCGATCGCGACGCCCGCCGGCTGTCGCGTGATCTCGAACGCTTCCTCGAAGACGCCGAGGAAGCAGACGTCGCCGTCGTCTATTATGCCGGCCACGGCATAGAGGCCGGCGGCGAGAACTTCCTCGTTCCCGTCGACGCAAGCCTTTCCGCGCTGGATGCGGCCGCCGAGCGGCTCATTCCCCTCTCCGGCTTCGTCGAGAAACTCCAGGCCACCGTGCCGCTCGCCATCCTCCTGCTCGATGCCTGCCGCGACAACCCGTTCCCTGCCGGCGCCACCGTCAGGCTCGATCCGTCCGCCGCACCCGCCCCCATGGGCGAAGGCGGGCTCGGCGAGACCCGCGGTGCTCGGGCCCTTTCCGCCCCGCAGACCGGCGTCGAGAACCACGGCACGGTCATCGCCTTCGCCGCCGAGCCTGGCAAGGCCGCGCTCGACGGCGCGCCCGGCGAGAACAGCCCCTACGCGGCGGCTCTCCTGCGCCATCTCGACGCCATGGCCGGCGAGGAATTCGGGCTGGTCATGCGCATGGTCGGCGAGGAGGTCTATCTTAAGACCGCCGGCCGCCAGCGCCCGTGGGTCAACGAAAGCCTGCGCCGCCTGCTCTATTTCGGCGCGCCGGCGGCGGCGCTTTCGGGGGCCGAGGGCGACATCCTGGCCGAGCGCCGCCAGCTTCTCGTCACCATCGCCTCTTTGCCTTCGTTGCAGCGTGCCCGGGCCGAGACGCTCGCGCAGGCTGGCGGCGTGCCGATGAGCGTTGTCTACGCGATGATGCAGGCCCTTGGCGTCGACCCGAACGACGATCCCGAGAAGGTCGAGGACCGTCTGCGGGCGCAGATCGAGCAGTTCGCCGCGTTGAAGGCCACGCGGGCCGCGTTCGACGGCGCCGATCCGGAAATCGTTCGCCTGACTGCTTTGGCCGACGGCGCCGAGGAAGAAGGCGCGCTGGCCGCCGCCGACGCCCTTCGCGAGCAGGCCAAGGACCGCGTTGCCGGCCTGCGCGAAACCCGTGAGGACCAGATCGAGACCTTGCGCCGCCGCATCGCCGAGGACGCGGAGGTTTACGCCCGCAGTGCCGAGACGAAGAAGCTGATGTTCCGCCACGCAGCAGCCGCCGACGACTATGCCGAGGCTGCGGAGATGATGGCGCGGTGGGACGATGGCATTGCCGCCATATACCGCAACAGCGAGATCGCCGCCCGCCTGGCCGATGCCGAATTGCGCGGCACGCCCGCCTCGCTCGACGCAGCCGAGGCCAAGGCGCGCCAGGCTCTGTCGACGATGCCGGACACGGCAGGTGTCGACGCCGTGCGCCTTGGCCACGCCCTTGGTCAGGCACTCATGCTGCGCTCCGAGCGCCGGTCGGACCCCGCACCGTTGCGAGAGGCGCTTGCGATCCAGCGCGAGGCTGCCGCCGGCGCGCAATTGCTTGAACCGGCGGAGCGCGCGCGCGTACTGATCGACGCCGGTCGCGCGGCGGGCCAGTCCGGGCTGGTCACCGCCAACCTGGAGCTGCTGGCGGAAGCCGAGCGCTACTTCGCGCAGGCCGCCACGACGGCCGAGGCCGCCTCTCTCGCCGCTCTGCTCATTGAGGCGCGCTTCCGTGTGCTTCAGGCGACTTACGTGCGCTGGTCCGCAGCTCCGGATGCGGCCCTGTGGGCGCGCATGGCGGAGGAGGTGACGCGGATCGTCGAGCTGCTCGACGCCGGCGAGCCGGACGCGTTCTCCGCCCGCTACATCGTCAAGGCGGTCCACATGGCGCTCGACCTCGCCCTGCGCCAGAACACACCGGACGCCCTGTCCGTGGCAACCGAGATGACGAGCGTCGCGATGGAGATTTTCGATGCCGGTCGATTCCCGCTCGTCGTCGCCGAGATCGACGCGCTGAGCGGACGTATCGCGCTCGAGTGGGCCGAGCGCTTCGGCGACTACTCCATGCTGTTGCACGGCCTCGAACTGCAGCGGAAAGCCCTGCACGTCTATGCCGAGGCCGGCGCCGGCAACCAGCGGCGCGAGGCCGAGTGGCACCTTGCGCTGACCTTGGCGGCAATCGGCACGCGCGAGCCGTCAGACGACCGACTTGTCGAGGCGATCGGCATCATGGAGCGCCTCCAGTCCGAACCGCAGATCCAGTCCAATCGCGCCCAGATGCAGGCGCTGGCGTTTCAGCTTGCGCGCCTGCGCGGCGATCTCGCCTACCGCGAAGGCGACGAGCAGGCCCTGCGCCGGCAGGTCACGGCGTTGGAGGCGATCCATGCTGCCGCCGCCGATCCGGTGTCGAAGACGCAGGCCGCCATCGCCCTTGGCCGTCTCCAGTACCATCTGGCGGGCTTCACCCAGTCCGCCCAGGACTACCGAGCCAGCGTCGCCACCCTGCAAGGAGCTATCGGCCAGCACGATCAATGGCGGTCCGATCTCGCCAATCCTGGTCCCTATTCCGAACTTTACGCCGTCTATTCGGACGCCGCCGCGGGTCTGGCCTTCGCGTCCGCCGCGCCCGATGACGTCACCCACGCCGTTGCCGCCAATGAGCGCATGTTCGGTCTGTTTCGCCAGCAGGCCAATCACGGCGGCATGGTCGCCGTCGCCAATTTGATCGGTCATCTCGCGACGCAAGCCCTCCAGCGCCGTTTCGACGCCGGGACATACGCCCTTGCCCAGCGCCATCTCGACGAGGCGGAAGGTTTCGCATCCGGAGATCCCGACCGGTTCGGTCCGCTCCGGAGGTCGCGTTGCCTGCTTGAACTCGCCCACGCTGCGCATGAGCAGACTGCCGGGGCCGCCGGCCACGCCGTGTCCCTGTGCGCGATGTCGCTCGACAATTACGAGACGTTCGGACCGGAGACCATGATCGACGCCGCCACGTCGAGCCTGGAGGAGGCGGAGCGTCTGGCCGAGAGGACGCGCTAGGCGCGGCCTTTCAAATGCCGCATAGTGCGGCATGATTGCCGGGGGTTTTGGGCTTGCGATGATGGCATCGTTGACGCGCTCGGTATCGTTGTTCGGCGGCTTGCTGTCCGTGGCGCTTGCGTTGCTGCTAGCGCTCGCATCGCCGGCAGCCACCCAGAGCCTGCGCGGCGTGGCGCTGATCATCGGCCAGTCCGAATACGAGCATCTGGCTCCCCTCGCCAATCCATCCAACGATGCCGACGCGGTCGAGGAGCTGTTCGACCGGCTCGGCTTCGACACCACCCATGTGTCCGATCGCGACGCCCGCAGGCTGGCGCGTGACCTCGAACGCTTCCTCGAAGACGCCGAGGAAGCAGATGTCGCCGTGGTCTACTATGCCGGCCACGGCATCGAGGCCGGCGGCGAGAACTTCCTCGTTCCCGTCGACGCAGACCTTTCCGCGCTGGATGCCGCCGCAGAGCGGCTCATTCCCCTCTCCGGCTTCGTCGAGAAACTCCAGGCCACCGTGCCGCTGGCCATCCTCCTGCTCGATGCCTGCCGCGACAACCCGTTCCCGGCCGGCGCCACCGTCAGGCTCGACCCGTCGGCCGCGCCCGCCCCGATGGGCGAAGGCGGGCTCGGCGAGACCCGCGGTGCTCGGGCCCTTTCCGCCCCGCAGACCGGCGTCGAGAACCACGGCACGGTCATCGCCTTCGCCGCCGAGCCGGGCAAGGCCGCGCTCGACGGCGCGCCCGGCGAGAACAGCCCTTACGCGGCCGCTCTGCTGCGCCATCTCGACGCCATGGCCGGCGAGGAGTTCGGGCTGGTCATGCGCATGGTCGGCGAGGAGGTCTATCTCAAGACCGCCGGCCGCCAGCGCCCGTGGGTCAACGAAAGCCTGCGCCGCCTGCTCTATTTCGGCGCGGCGCCGGCGGCGGAAGCAACCGACGAAAACGCGATGCTCACCGAGCGCCGCCAGCTTCTGGTCACCATCGCTGCCCTGCCCGATTTCGAGCGCCGTCAGGTCGAGCGCGTCGCGGCCGATGGCGGCGTATCCATGGATGCGGTCTACGGCATGCTCAGGGCGCTGGGCCATGACGCACCCGACGATCCGGTCGAGCTTGAGAAGCTGCTGCGCGACGAGGCCGCCCGCTTCGCTTCCGTGCTGGCGGAACGCCAGGCAATCCTCAGTCCCGATCCCGAAATCGCCCGTCTCACTGCTCTCGCCGACGAGGCGGAGCACGAGGGACTGCTCGCCGCCGCCAACGCGTTTCGCGACCGTGCCAAGGCGCGCTTCCGCGAGCTGGAGGGCACGCTGGAGGCGCAGCAGGCCGCGCTCGACCAGCGCTTTATCGAAGGCGCCGACATTTTCGGCCGCAGCGCCGAGACCAAAGCCCTCGCCTTCGACCACCTCTCGGCGGCCGCCGACTATGCGGAAGCGTTCCGGCTGGCGACGGGCCGCGACGACCGGCTGGCGCTTCACTACCTGAATGCCCGCCAGCTCGCTCTGTCCAACCATGGCGACTACAAGGGCGACAATGCGGTGCTGACGGAAGCGATTTCGGTCGCGCGCGAGGCGATCGAGCTGGCGGACAGGCTCGATGCCCCGGCGGACCGGGCGCTCATTCAAGGCAATCTCGGCAATTCGCTTTTCGTGCTCGGAAGGCGAGACGGCGGTGACGCCTTCCTGCGGGAAGCGATCGATGCCTATCGCGAGGCACTGGCCGGGCACAGCCGCGAAACCCGGCAAAGGGAGTGGGCTTCGGCGCAGATAGCGCTTGGAACGGCCCTATGGGCACTCGGAGAGCGCGAGAGCGGCACCGCCCGTCTGGAAGAGGCGGTATCCGCCTTTCGCGACGTTCTTGGCCTGCTCGACCGGCAGCAGGAGCCGCTGGAATGGGCTCGGGCCACCGCTGCGCTCGGAACCGCGCTCGGCGAAATGGGCAAGCGCGAGAAGGAGACCGAAAGTCTTACGGAATCGCTGGCTTCCTTTCGCGCAGCGCTGGAAATCTGGACGCCGGAAGCCCATCCGATCGAATGGGCGATGACCTGGAACAGTGTCGGCGTATCGCTCCAGATACTTGGCGAGCGTGAAAATAGCACCGCACGGATGGAAGATGCGGTCGACGCCTATCGCGCCACGCTGAAGGTGTTCGTTCAGGATCGTTTCCCGCTCAACTGGGCCATGGTCCAGAACAATCTCGGCTCGGTCCTCAACATGATCTCCGAACGCCAGATGGGAATCGACCGGCTTGAGGAAGCGGTCGCGGCTTTTCGCGCAGCACTTGTCGAGCGCCGGCGCGAGCGTGTTCCGCTCGACTGGGCCACCACGCAGAGCAATCTCGGCAATTCTTTGCATGAACTGGGCCGGCGCAGCGGCAAGATCGCCCTGATCGAGGAGGCGGTTGTCGCCTTCAGGGCGTCGCTTGAGGAAACCACGCGCGAGCGCAAGCCGCTCGACTGGGCAAGGACCCAGTCCAATCTCGCTTCGGCGCTGGAATCGCTGGGCGCGCGCGAAGGCGGCGCGTCGAGGACGCGGGAAGCGGTTGAGGCCTATCGTTCGGCTTTGTTGGAATTGACGCGCGAGCGCGTTCCGCTGCAATGGGCGACGGTCCAGAACGGACTTGGCAGCGTGCTGGCGCTGCTCGCCGAGCAGAGCGGCGAATCCTCGCTTCTGGACGAGGCCGCCGCCGCCTATCGGTCGGCGCTTGCCGAACGGACCGTGGAGCGTGTCCCGATCGACTGGGCAACGACCCAGACCAACTTAGGCAACGCTCTCTACGCTCTGGGGAAGAACGACCCGTCCGGCCCGATGCTGGGGCAGGCGGTTGAAGTGCACCGGTCCGCGTTGCCCCTGCTCGCCCGCGACCAGGTTCCCCTTGCCTGGGCGACGGCGCAGTACAACCTCGGAATGGCCCTGTTGGCCATCGGCGAGCGCGACGGCGACACGGCGCGCATGGAAGAGGCCATCGCGGCTTTCCGGGCCGCGCTTGAGGAGCGCACCTTGGCGCAGGCGCCGTGGGAGTGGGCCGTAACCCAGGGCCATATCGGTGTCGCCCTCTGGACGCTCGGCCAGCGTCAGCCGGGCACTGTGGCCCTCGAGCAGGCGGTTTCCGCCTTCCAGGCAGCGCTCGAGGTCCAGACGCGCGAGCTCGCACCGAAACATTGGGCGAAAATGCAGGCCAATCTCGGGGCCGCGCTGTTCAGGATCGGTCAGCTTCAGGGTACGACGCAGCATATCGAACAGGCGACCGTCGCTTTTGGAGCGGCACTGCAGGCTCTGGCTCGTGATTCCGAGCCGGAAGACTGGGCATCGGCCCAGTACGGCCTTGGCGTCGCTCTCTGGTCCTTGGGCACCGTGGAAGCGGGCACCGCGCGACTGGAGGAGGCCGTAGTGGCCCATCGCGCCGCGCTGTCGGTTCGTGATCGCGAGAAGTCTCCCGGTGACTGGGTCGCATCGCAGATAGCCTTGGCCACCGCATTGTCGTCCCTTGGCGAACGCGTCAGCGGCACAGGGAATCTTGAAGAGGCCGTTGCGCTGTTTGAAGCCTCTCTTGCAGAGCGCCCTCGCCTGACCACTCCGGTGGATTGGCCCAAGGTGCGGTTTGGTTTGGGCCGGGCGTTGAGGCTGGTAGGCCTGCGCGAAAATGGTGTTGCACGGCTTGATGAAGCGGTTTCTGTCTACCGCACATTGCTGGGTGAGCTGTCCCGCGAGCGGACGCCGATCGACTGGGCCGTCACCCAGTTGGAGCTCGCTGCCGCGCTTCAGCAGATGGGAGCACGCGAAACGGGTGATGCACGGTTCCGCGAGGCCGTAGTCGCCTATCGCTCGGCACTCCAGTTGATCCCACGAGAGCAGGCGCCTCTGGACTGGGCGACCGCGCAGGACGATCTTGGCGACACGCTGAGGTTCATAGCTGCTCGCGGAGGGGGTTCCGCGGATCTCGAAGAGGCCATTTCGGCCTATCACGCAGCCATCGAGGAACGGACGCGCGAGCGCGCGCCGCTTGATTGGGCGTCGACGCAATATGCGCTTGGCATGGCCTATAAGGCTCTCGCCGACCGGACCTCGGCAGCCCAAAGCAGTCGGTTCCATCAAGGCGCCATCGCCGCATGGGCCAATGTTCAGACGGTCTATACACGCGACGCCAAACCTGTGATCTGGGGCCAGATGCAGAACGCAATCGGCTATTCGCTGGTGATTGCCGGCGAATACGAAAACGACATCGAGCGTTTCCGCAAGGCCGCCGATGTTCTTCGCGAGGCGCTGGACCTGCAACGCCGTTTCGATCCGGACACGGTCCACCACACCGAAGACAGTCTGTGCCGGGCGATGCGGCACATAGGGGTGCACGAGCGCGACCGGGCGGTTCTGCTGGAGGCGAAGGCGCTCTGCGAAGCCTCCGTCGCCGGTCTCACCGCATTGGGCGACGCTGCCGTACCGGAAGCGGCGGCCAATCTGCAACGCGTGGAAGTCGCGTTGGAGGAGCTTCAGTAGTTGCGATTTCCGGGGTTCCCTACCCCCTCCGCTTACCCTATAAGGCGCGCCTAGCCTACAGATTCCTCCCCCTTGCACACCGGCCCGGAAATCCCGCGCCGGGGTTTCGTGCAAGCCCGAAAAAAAGCGGACATCCCATGCCGAAACGCACCGATATCAAGTCGATCCTGATCATCGGGGCCGGCCCCATCGTCATCGGGCAGGCCTGTGAGTTCGACTATTCGGGCACCCAGGCCTGCAAGGCGCTGAAGGAGGAAGGCTACCGCGTCATCCTGGTCAACTCCAACCCGGCCACGATCATGACCGACCCGGAGCTTGCCGACGCCACCTATATCGAGCCGATCACCCCTGAGGTCGTGGCCAAGATCATCGCCCGCGAGCGGCCGGATGCCCTGCTGCCGACCATGGGCGGCCAGACCGCGCTCAACACCGCGCTGTCGCTGCGCCGCATGGGCGTTCTGGAGCGCTACAATGTCGAGATGATCGGCGCCGATGCCGAGGCCATCGACAAGGCCGAGGACCGTTCGCTCTTCCGCGAGGCGATGGCGAAGATCGGGCTGGAGACGCCGCGCTCCATGCTTGCCAATGCGTCCGACGCCAAGGACACCGACAAGAAGAAGCACGACGCGCGACGCGCCGAACTCAAGGCCGCCAGCGCATCCGACGCCGAATTCGACGCGCTGGAGACCGAGTGGAACCTCGGCGAAGGCGACCGCAAGCAGCGTTACGTCGCCCACGGCATGGGCATCGCCGCGCAGGCGCTGGATCATGTCGGCCTGCCTGCCATCATCCGCCCGTCCTTCACCATGGGCGGCACCGGCGGCGGCATCGCCTACAACCAGGCCGAGTTCTTCGAGATCGTGCGCTCCGGCCTTGACGCCTCGCCCACCACCGAGGTCCTCATCGAGGAATCCGTGCTCGGCTGGAAGGAGTACGAGATGGAAGTCGTGCGCGACCGCGCCGACAACTGCATCATCGTCTGCTCGATCGAGAACATCGACCCGATGGGCGTCCACACCGGCGATTCCATCACCGTCGCGCCCGCGCTGACCTTGACCGACAAGGAATACCAGATGATGCGCAACGCCTCGATCGCGGTGCTACGCGAGATCGGGGTGGAGACCGGCGGCTCCAACGTCCAATTCGCCGTCAACCCGGCCGACGGCCGCCTCGTCGTCATCGAGATGAACCCGCGCGTGTCGCGCTCTTCCGCGCTCGCCTCCAAGGCGACCGGCTTCCCCATCGCCAAGGTCGCGGCCAAGCTTGCCATCGGCTACACGCTCGACGAGCTCGACAACGACATCACCGGCGGCGCCACGCCCGCCTCGTTCGAGCCCTCGATCGACTATGTCGTCACCAAGATCCCGCGCTTCGCCTTCGAGAAGTTCCCCGGCGCCTCGCCGGTGCTGACCACCGCCATGAAGTCCGTCGGCGAGGTCATGGCCATCGGCCGCACCTTCGCGGAATCCCTCCAGAAGGCCCTGCGCGGCCTCGAAACCGGCCTCACCGGCCTCGACGAGATCGAGATCCCCGGCTTTGGTGCCGGCGACGACCGCAACGCCATCCGCGCAGCCCTCGGCACGCCGACGCCCGACCGTCTGCGCATGGTCGCGCAGGCGATCCGCCTGGGCACCTCGCTGGAAGACGTGCACCAGATGTGCCGCATCGACCCGTGGTTCCTCGAGCAGATCGCCGGCATCATCGCCATGGAGGCGAAGGTGCGCGCACACGGCCTGCCCGCCGACGCCGACAATCTGCGCATGCTGAAGGGCATGGGCTTCTCCGACGCCCGCCTCGCCTCGCTCACCGGCCAGGAGGCTGACGACGTCGCCCGCCTGCGCGACAGGCTCGACGTGCACCCGGTCTACAAGCGCATCGACACCTGCGCGGCCGAATTCGCCTCGCCGACGGCCTACATGTACTCGACCTACGAGGTCCCCTTCGCCGGCGGCCTCGCCAGCGAGGCTCAGGTTTCGTCGGCCAGGAAGGTCGTCATCCTCGGCGGCGGGCCAAACCGCATCGGCCAGGGCATCGAGTTCGACTATTGCTGCTGCCACGCCGCCTTTGCCCTCGCGGAGGCCGGCTACGAGTCGATCATGGTCAACTGCAACCCCGAGACGGTGTCGACAGACTACGACACCTCCGACCGGCTCTATTTCGAGCCGCTGACGGCGGAGGACGTGCTTGAGATCCTGCGCGCCGAGCAGGCCGCGGGCCAGCTCGTCGGCGTCATCGTCCAGTTCGGCGGCCAGACGCCGCTCAAGCTTGCCGACGCGCTGGAGAAGGCCGGCATCCCGATCCTCGGCACCTCGCCCGACATGATCGACCTCGCCGAGGACCGCGACCGCTTCCAGAAGCTGCTGCGCAAGCTGGACCTCAGGCAGCCGCACAACGGCATCGCCTGGTCGGTCGAGCAGGCGCGCACCGTCGCCTCCGAGCTCGGCTTCCCGCTGGTCGTGCGCCCGTCCTACGTGCTCGGCGGCCGCGCCATGCAGATCATCCACGACGAGGGCATGCTGCAGGCCTACCTGCTCGACACCGTGCCCGGCCTGGTGCCGGAGGACATCAAGCAGAAATACCCCAACGACAAGACCGGCCAGATCAACACGCTCTTGGGCAAGAACCCGCTCTTGTTCGACACCTACCTGACCGACGCCGTCGAGGTCGACGTCGACGCCCTGTGCGACGGCCAGAATGTCTACGTCTCGGGCATCATGGAGCACATCGAGGAGGCCGGCATCCATTCGGGCGACAGCGCCTGCTCGCTGCCGGTCCGCTCGCTCTCGCCCGACATCGTCGCCGAGCTGGAGCGCCAGACGGCCGCGCTCGCAAAAGCGCTTCACGTCGGCGGCCTGATGAACGTGCAGTTCGCCATCAAGGACGGCGACATCTTCGTCCTCGAAGTGAACCCCCGCGCGTCCCGAACCGTGCCCTTCGTCGCCAAGGCCATCGGCCGCCCGATCGCCAAGATCGCGGCGCGCATCATGGCCGGCGAAGGCCTTGACGCCGCCTTCTCCCATTATGGCGAAAAGCCGTCGCTGTCGGCGCTGAAGCACATCGCGGTCAAGGAGGCCGTCCACCCCTTCGCCCGCTTCCCCGGGGTCGACACGCTGCTGGGGCCGGAGATGAAGTCGACCGGCGAGGTCATGGGCCTCGACGCCGATTTCGCGCTGGCCTTCGCCAAGAGCCAGTTGGGCGCCGGCGTCGACCTGCCGCGCTCGGGCGCCCTGTTCGTCTCGGTGCGCGACGAGGACAAGGCCAAGGTGCTGCCCGCCGTCGTCCGCCTCGCCTCGCTCGGCTTCAAGGTGCTGGCCACCGGCGGCACCCAGCGCTTCCTCGCCGAAAACGGCGTGCCGGCCGAGAAGATCAACAAGGTGCTGGAAGGCCGCCCGCATATCGAGGACGCCATCCGCAACCGCCAGGTCCAGATCGTCTTCAACACCACCGACGGCCAGAAGGCGGTCTCGGACTCAAAGTCGCTACGCCGCGCCACGCTGATGCAGAAGGTGCCGTATTACACGACGATGGCCGGCGCCGCCGCCGTGGCGGAAGCCATCGCCGCGCTCAAGGCCGGCAGCCTGGAGGTGAGGCCGTTGCAGGCGTATTTCAGCTAGACGCCTTTCCTCGCCCCCGTGGTCTCCTCGCCCCTCTGGGAGAGGTGCCGAGCGCAGCGAGGCGGCGAGGGGCAACGGCGCCAACGCCGAAGCTGCCGATCTCCCCCCTTGTGGGGGAGATGCCCGGCAGGGCAGAGGGGGGCGTGAGGGGGACGTTGATGCTGAAGGACAGTCGCGATATCATTAGGCGTTTGATGCAGGATGGTTTCGCACTTGTTTCGACGCGTGGTTCTCACCACAAATATCGCCATCCGGACGGCAGGACCGTGATCGTGACACACCCTCGAAAGGATATTCCGGCGGGAACCGTCAGATCGATCTACACGCAGGCGGGATGGCAGAAGGATTGAGATGGCGGCCCACTACATTGCCCTGATCCACAAGGATAAGGAAAGCGGTTACGGCGTCTCGTTCCCCGACGTGCCGGGCGTGACCGCAGTCGCGGATACGTTGGACGAAGCGCTGCATGAAGCCGGCATCGCTCTCGGCTTTGCGTTCGAGGATTGGCAGGGCTCGTGCCCTTCGCCGCGCTCGCTGGAGGAGCTGCGAGCCGACTCCACGTTCCGCAATTCGGCGGCCGACGCCGTCGTCGCCGCAGTTACGCCCGCACAAGCGATTGCCGACGCGGCCTAGCTACGTATCGAGCAGACGATCCGCGACGGTCACGCCCCGATCGTCTTCAACACCACCGACGGCCAGAAGGCCGTATCGGACTCAAAATCGCTATGGGGAGTGGCCACGCTGATGCAGAAGATGCCGCATTATACGACGATGGCCGCCGCCGCCGTGGCGGAAGCCATCGCCGCGCTTAAGGCGGGCAGCCTCGAAGTACGGCCGTTGCAGGGGTATTCCAGCTAGACGCCTTTCCTCGCCCCTCTGGGGAGAGGTGCCGAGCGTAGCGAGGCGGAGAGGGGCAACGGCGCCAACGCCGAAGCTGCCGATCTCCCCCCTCGTGGGGGAGATGCCCGGCAGGGCAGAGGGGGAAGCTGTCCCGCCCGCGCTGCTCCGGCTTAGGCGCTCAAGAATCCGTCGATTGCTTTGAGCCAAGGGGTTGAGAAGCCTCCAATAAAGCAGGCGCGATAGTCGGCTTCCAGTTTACAGGGCCAGCAGAAAGTCTGCTGGCCCCTCATGATTGCTTTAGAAATTGAAGGAAAGTTGGACTGGCCAACGACGGGTATGGGCGCGAACAAACTCGAGCGCGCCAAACCGAAGCCGTCGATAAGCCCTAACATGGACCCTAGGTCGCATATGTGCCTCCGTGGAGAAATTTTCCTTGAAAACGGCGCAGAATGAGAGCACGGTCCAACCGCCAAGAAGGGCAAGCTCTACTCTGCACCAGTTTCGGTGAAGTGCCTGCCGGGACACCGTGTTCAGCACGTTAACCGGCAGGGCTTGTCTGTTAAACTATTCTCCAACAGTCTCCTTATTGCGAGCTTCAGAAGCTTTCTGAGCCTTTCTGGCCGTAAGGTATTGCACTAGCGCCCAAATCGACTGCTTGACGGTGTCGTCAATGTCAGAATCGGTCATTAGGTCAATTAACTGGTACTCAAGAGCCTTGCCGACATTCAGGCCAGATTGATCCGATTCTCCGCTTTTCGATTTGTCGTCGGCAACCACCTGTTGTTCTAAAGTCTTTTTGGACTTACCATTTTTCCTTGCAGTTGTGCTGCTGACAGTAGATTTTCGGCTTTTCAAGTGATGTGACAGCGGAACATCAGCAGCCTTTGCCGCAGCTAGGAAAAACGCGGCAACTTTATCAACCGTCGATCCTTTGACACCAAAACGCTCGCGTATGTGCTCGTCAAACTGACCTGCCGTAGCATCTTCGATATCAATAGACCCGTCCCAAAGGCTCGGGTATCCTAATTCTAAAACCTCACTCCAGATAGCTTTTCTGGCATCATCATCTGATTCAACAAGTTTTCTAAATAGAGAAGATGGCACGCCAGATTGATCAATAAGCTTCAAGGATTTTAGAGCAGCAATAACACTATAAGTTATACTACCTGACTTGTTCCCAAAAACCGAAGGATCGATACGACTCGGTATCTTAGTTTCTCTTAGCTGATTGAGGAGGCTAAGCAGCGATCCGAAGGTCGCATATGGAGGCGACTGCGTATTGGTTTCCTCTGTCATTAGAAGCAACTCCGCCAATGGTGCAAAACTCAGTACCGGTTTTTGAGAAGGCATGCAATAATTAATTGCGTTTGCGATGACGGGTCTTCCGATGCTTTCTCTGCAAATTCCACAAACTATTGATACAAAACGACTTTTTTATGCTCCAAGTGATAAACGTCGTCATAACTCATAAACCTGAAGACCAAGAATTTTCCGCGCAGTAGTGCCTTATTGGGTGGTTGTTGGGCAAAAGGTTGCCCTCTGTGATTCCGCTGATTGGTTGCCGGTCCGTCTCCTACAATGGGTGCATCCATTTCTCCCGCAACCACCCTCCCCTCTCCCGCGTTTTCCTCCTCTCAACCCGAGGAGCAGTCCCATGCCCTACATCGAAGGTTTCGTCGCCGCCGTGCCGAAGGCCAACAAGGAGGTCTACATCAAGCACGCCACCGAGGCCGCGGCCTATTTCAAGAAGCTCGGCGCCACGCGCCTTGTCGAATGCTGGGGCGATGACGTGCCCAAGGGCGTGGTGACCGATTTCTACAAGGCCACGCAGGCGAAGGACGACGAGGTGCCGATCTTCTCCTGGGTCGAGTATCCCGACCGCGCCGCGCGCGACGCCGCCAACAAGAAGATGAGCGAAGACGCGAACGCGCAGAACATGGACATGCCGTTCGACGGCAAGCGCATGTTCTGGGGCGGCTTCGAGATGGTGGTGGACGAATAGGCGACCCTTTCGTCATCCCGGGGCGGAGCCGGAGCGCTAGCGACTGCGCAGACCCCGGGATCCATGCCTGAACCTGTCGGTAGCGCGCGACGCCGGGCACGGCGCGCGCTTTCCCCGCCGTCCCGCTTCGCAGCCACGGACCGGCATCGACCTCGGCTCACGCCCCCGCAACCGCAGCGCCTTTCCACGACCGGAAAAAACTTATCCACGCCCCTCGCCGGCCTTCTACACTCCGCCCCGCAGCCTGCTGGCGGGAACGGGACGTACGACCGGACATTCCAGGCAGGTGTGGCGCCGGGTCAGGCGTTCGCGGACGGTGGCGAGCGCGGCCCGGCCCCGGCCATTGCCGTGAGCTGACCCTTCGGGGTCGGCCGGCCGTGGCGGGGGTTCAAACGCCGGCGGCACGTGGCAGTGCGTCAATAATCTAAATTAGCAGGCGCAACGCCACGTGCCGCTTCCCGCAAACCCGTCCGAAAGGCCGGGAACGCATCCGCGCGCCCCGCTGTCAGTGAAGGGAGACCGTCATGCCCCGCAGGCCCGGCCGCGACAGGCGGCGGCTTGGCCCGATCACCCCGCCCAGTCCGCATAGTCCGCCAATATCCCCTCGATCTCCTCCATCGCCGGGAATGTCGCGTAGCTTTTCACCGCGCCGGTCTCGGCGAAGGGCAGTTTCGTGCTGGCGTGGGTTTCCATGAACGGGCGGAACCAGCTGGCGTCGTCGAGCATGGTCGGGCGCAAATTGACGAACGGCATTCCGGCCGGCCGGGTGAAGATCCACGTCATGCAGTGCGGGCAGAAATGATGCTGCAACTCGGGCGCGCGCATGCCGCCGACCGCCGTCTCGCCCTTCGTCACCTCCAGCCCGTCGGCCGGCACCATTGCGGTCAGCGAGAAGGCCGAGGCCGCCATCTTCTGACAGCCCCGGCAATGGCAGGCGGCGGTGCAGATCGGCGCTTTGGTGACGCGGATTTCGACGCGGCCGCAGCGGCACGATCCGGAAAGCGGCAGCGGGATCGACGGCATCGGCATATCCTCGGCAGTCGGGCGGGCAGATCGGCCGGTGGCCAGCGTCCGATCAGGAGTCGCGCATCCGGCGCCGGTCCTTGCCCAGGCCCGTCGCCTCCAGCATGCCGCGCCGCTTGGCGTCGTAATAATAGCCGCGGGCATAGAAGCGCACGGCAAGGTCGTGGTCGCCGTCCGCCACCAGCCAGGCGCCGCGAAGATACTTGCCGGCGTAGATCAGGTTGGTCTCGGCGTCGAGCAGCCCTTCCGGCGCGCCGCGATAGCCCATGGTGCGCGCGGTGGCGGGCAGGATCTGCATCAGCCCCCAATAGGGTCCGTTGCGGGCGGCCGGGTTGAACGTGCTCTCGCGGTTGACCACCCGGCGCAGCAGCTGCTCGGGAATTCCGTGATGGCCTGCGTATCGGGCGATCAGCGCGTCGAGCTCGGGGCTGCGCGCAGCGACCTTGCGGCCGGTCGAAACCGGATCGGCAGCGGGGAACGCGGCCAGCGGATTGTCGGGCGTCGGGCCGGCGAAGGCGACCGCCACAGGCGCGACTTCGGCTGCCTGGTCGAGCGCGGGCGCGTCGCCGGCCGAGGCGGCAAGCGCCAGCGCGGTTTCGGCCGCGCTCTCGGCCACAACGGGGACCAGCGCGGCCAGCGCGCTGCCGTCGGCATAGGACGGGCTGACCTCGACCGCATCGGGCAACGCCGGATCGTCGGGCGCGATCCTGCCTGCAAGCTGCGGCGTGATTTCGAGGTCGGTGGTCGAACAGGCGGACAGCGCCACGAGGGCGACGCAGGCACTGATAGCGATTGCAGGACGCAGTCGTGGCAAGGCCGCGCGCTTTCTTGGTTCGTTTCGTGGTCCCACCCGGCTTCCGCCATACAACAGCCGTCCCGCCGCCGCAAGCAGTCGCGGCGCCGGGCTGCGGCGGTGTCGTTCGGGCCGCCGCCGAAACTGCTGACACAGGATGGCGCCATGCCCTGCGGTTCTCCCTTCGTTCGCGGGCGGCACTCTGTTATCCTGCGGTGCTTTTGATCCCCAACAGGCGCGTTCCATGTCCGGTCATCTCGTCTTTGAAACCGCGCTCGGCTTCATCGCCATCGCCTGGAGCGACGCCGGCCTGACGCGGCTTGCCTTGCCGACGCAAAGCCGCGATGCCGCCGACGGCAACGTCCGGCGTTGGCCCGCGCCAGGCCCCGCCATCGCCGAGGCCGACGCGCCGCATTTCGTCACCGAGGCGACCGCGCTGGCGCGCCGCTATGCGCAGGGTGAGACGGTCGATTTCTCCGCCCTGCCCTTCGATCTCGCCGGCATCGAACCGTTCCGCCGCGCCGTCTATGCCGCCGCGCTGAAACTCGCGCAGGGCGAGGTGACGACCTATGGCGAGCTCGCCGCGCGCGCCGGCTTTCCGACCATGGCGCGGGAGACGGGGCAGGCTCTCGGCCGCAACCCGCTGCCGCTCGTCATCCCCTGCCACCGCATCCTCGCAGCGGGCGGCAAGGTCGGCGGCTTTTCCGCGCCCGGCGGCGCGTCGACCAAGCTGCGCCTTCTCGCCCACGAAGGCGTGCAGCTCGGACCGCAGGACCCTGCGCAATCCTCGTTCGCCTTCTGATTGCATTTCGGCACAACCCGCCGAAGCTTGTCCGAGGCTTGCGCTACTTCAACGCAACCTTGCCCCGGCTTCAGCACGTGACATAATCGGAGCATACGAATCGTCACAACGGCATCAGCCAGCGGGCATCGTGTTCCGAAAGTGTTCGTCCCGGTGGTTGCCGCGTTCCTTGAGTGGTTCGGGTCAGCGTGCGTGCGTCTCAACGACAATAATGCACGACAGGGAACGACAATGCCTTTGCCCAACGAAGAACCTCTCAAGCGTCGCCTCACCGAGCGCGCGGAAATGATGGTTGCGGTCGAATTCCTGATGGGGCGCGGTTTCGCCGAGGACGAGATCGGCCTGCAACTCTCGCGCTTCTACTATATCGACGTCGATGAGTTGAACGACGTTCTGGCCGCGCTTGCGCGCCAGCCGGCGCATCAGATGACGTTGAAGCGGGTCGCCTGAAGCATAAGGGCCTCGTCGGTGCCCCTTGAAGGTTGCGCATGCCGCAACCATATGTCGATCATCCCGAACGGGAGCGCCTTTGAGCTGCTCCCGTTTTTCCCGAAAGATGGCGCACTAGCCGGCTCGAGAATGCAGCCGCCTCGACGTTACGCCGCTTCGCGAAACAGGGAACCCGGCAATCACAGCCACTCCCCAAGTAGCCGGCCCGGGCCGGCGGCACGCGGCAAGCCACGGATGTACTGGCGGCCGCGCGCAGGGTGGCTGGATTGCCGGATGAAAAGGCGGGACGATAGTCCCGCCTTTTCATGTTCCGTCGTTCAGCACAGCAGGTTCCGCCGGTCTGCCAGAGCCTGACGTTTCAGGTGCCCTCGGCCGGCTTATAGCGCCGGCGCTAGATGCGCCTGCCCGTATCGGTATCGAACAGGTGCGCCATGCCCGCGTCGATGGCCAGCGGCAACACATCGCCCTCGCTGACATGCGTGCCGCCGGGCAGCCTCGCAATCAGTTCCCCACCGGGGCGCGTCGCGTCGGCCGGATGACCATGGGCCAGCGTGTCGGCGCCAAGCGTCTCGACCGCCGTCACCTTCAGTTCGATGTCGGCATTGTTGCGGTCGCTCACCAGCGTCAGATGCTCGGGACGCACGCCAAGCAGCACCGCCCTGCCAGCTTCGGGCATCGCCATGTCGCGCGGCTTGATCAGCCCGCCTCCGGCAAGGCGCAATCCCCTCCCCGGTTCGGCCGCCTCGGCCTTCAGCAGGTTCATCGCGGGCGAGCCGATGAAGCCCGCCACGAAGATGCTGGCCGGCTTCTCGTAGACCGCCATCGGAGTATCGATCTGCTCGGCTATGCCCTGGTTCATCACCACAAGCACGTCGGCCAATGTCATCGCCTCCACCTGGTCATGCGTGACGTAGACAGAGGTGACGCCCAGCGAGCGCTGCAGATTCTTGATCTCGATGCGCATCTGGCCGCGCAGCTTGGCGTCGAGATTGGAGAGCGGCTCGTCGAACAGGAAGGCCTTGGGACTGCGTACGATGGCGCGCCCCATGGCGACGCGCTGCCGTTGACCACCCGAAAGCTCGCGCGGCCTTCGTTCCAGCAATTCGGCAAGGCCCAGCGTGGCAGCCGCCTCGCGCACGCGCCGGTCGATCTCGTCCTTCGGCATGCCGCGATTGCGCAGGCCGTAGGCCATATTGTCGTAGACCTTCATGTGCGGATAGAGCGCGTAGTTCTGGAACACCATCGCGATATCGCGTTCGGCCGGCCCCATCGCGTTGACCACGGTGTCGCCGATCATGACCGTTCCGGAGGTTATCGCCTCCAGCCCCGCAACCATGCGCAGCAGCGTGGACTTGCCGCAGCCGGACGGCCCGACCAGCACGCACATCTTGCCGTCGGGAATGGCGATGGAAACACCCTTCACCGCTTCTATGCCGCCGGAATAGGTCTTCCTGACATCCTTGAGTTCGACTGTCGCCATGGACGGATTTCACTCACTTCTCGGTTTCGACGAGGCCCTTGACGAACAGCCGCTGCATGAGCAGCACGACCAGGACCGGCGGCAGGATGGCCAGGATCGAGGTCACCATCACGAGGTGCCACTGGGTGTCGGCATCGGCGAAGGAAATCATCTTCCTCAGCGCGATGACGATGGTGTTCATGTCGTTTCGGTTGGTGACCAGCAGGGGCCAGAGATACTGCGTCCAGCCGTAGATGAACATGATGACGAACAGCGCCGCGATGTTGGTCTTCGACAGCGGCAGCAGGATATCCTTGAAGAAGCGCCATGGCCCCGCCCCGTCGACGCGCGCGGCCTCGACCAATTCGCCGGGGATCGTCATGAAGAACTGGCGGAACAGCAGCGTCGCCGTCGCCGAGGCCATCAGCGGCAGGATCAGCCCGGTATAGGTGTCGATCAGACCCAGATCGACCATAACCTTGTAGGTCGGCAGGATGCGCACCTCGACCGGCAGCATCAGGGTGATGAAGATCACCCAGAAGAAGAACATCCGGAACGGGAACCGAAAGAATACGATTGCGAAGGCAGACAGGATCGAGATGAAGATCTTGCCGACGGCAATGCCGAGCGCCATCACCGTGGTGTTGAACAGGAGCGTATTGACGCTCACCCCGCCGATGCGGCCGATGCCGCCGAAGATGGCGTCGTAGTAGTTCGAGAAGAACCGGTCGCCCGGCAAAAGCGGCAGCGGCGGACGCAGGATCGTCTGCAGCGAATGGGTCGAGGCGATGAAGGTGTAGTAGATCGGAAAGGCGATAACCAGCACGCCGAAGATGAGGATTGCGTGCGCGACATAGCGCGACGTGCGGCTGATGCCGAGCATCGCCCCGTCCTCGCGCCGGCCGAGCACCGCGGCGGTAGATTTTTCCGTCGTCGCCTCAGCCATAGTGCACCTTCTTTTCCACGTAGCGGAACTGGACCGCCGTGAGCGCGATGACGATGACCATGAGGATCACGGACTGCGCGGCCGAGTCGCCCAGGATGAGGTTCACGAAGCCGTCGTGGTAGACCTTGTAGACGAGCGTCTCGGTCGACTTGCCCGGGCCTCCGCCGGTCACGGCATGGATGATGCCGAAGGTGTCGAAGAAAGCGTAGGTCGTGTTGATGACCAGGAGGAAAAAGGTCGTCGGCGCCAGAAGCGGGAAGACGATCGTCCAGAAGCGCTTGGTCTCGCCGGCGCCGTCGATGGCCGCGGCCTCGATCAGCGTCTTGGGGATGGCCTGAAGGCCGGCGACGAAGAACAGGAAGTTGTACGAAATCTGCTTCCACGCGGCCGCCGCGATTACCAGCATCATCGCCTGATCACCGCGCAACAGCGGATCCCACGGATAACCGGACGAGCGCAGCATATAGGCGAAGGTACCCATCGTCGGATTGAACATGAACAGCCAGACCATGCCCGCGATGGCCGGCGCAATCGCGTAGGGCCAAATCAGCATGGTGCGGTAGAAGCCCTTGCCCTTGATGATCTTGTCGGCCATCACCGCGAGCAGCAACGCGATCGCCATGGCGAGGAACGCCACCGCGACGGAGAAGATCGCCGTATTCTGGACCGCGTTGAGATAGTTCGGATCGTTGAGCACGCGGCGGAAATTGGCCAGCCCGACAAAGGTCGTGCGCAGGCCGAACGGATCTTCCCTGAGCATCGACTGATAGAGCGCCTGGCTCGCCGGCCAGTAGAAGAAGATGCCGACGATGACGAGCTGCGGCGCGATGAGCGCGTAGGGCAGCAGCCTGTTTGGGAAGACGACGCGTGGACTGGACAAGTGGCGCTCTCTCGATAGCCGGGCGCTGGATTGGAAACCGCCCCGTCACTACCCTCCTGAACCGCGCTTTCCGCAATCGCGGAAAACGTCAGTCGCCTTGGCGGGAAACCTCTCCCCCGCGGTGCGGGGAAGAGGTGCCGGGTAAGGCAAGGGCCGTTAGGGGCAAGTTCCCCGCGGACGTTCGGGCCTAGTTTCCGAGTGCCTGCTGGATGGCCGCGTTGGCCCGCTGCACGGCATTGTCGAGCGCCTGCTGGGCGGTCTGCTGACCGGCAAGCATCTTCTCGAACTCCTCGTTCTGAATGTCGCGCACCTGCGGCAGGTTGACGAGGCGGACACCGCGCGAATTGGCGGTCGGGGCCTTGCCCATCATCTGCGTGATCGGGATCTCGCGGCCAGGGTTCTTCTCGTAGAAGCCCGAAGCCTTGGTCGCCTCATAAGCGGCCATGGTCACCGGCAGGTAGCCCGACACCTGGTGGAGGCGCTCCTGGATGTCGGTCTGCGACAGGAAGTTGAAGAAGGCGGCAACCGCCTTGTACTCGTCGTCCGACTTGCCACCGAACACCCAGAGGCTGGCACCGCCGGGGATGGTGTTCTGCGGAGCGCCTTCCAGATCCGGATAGTAGGGCAACTGGCCGAGACCGTAGTTGAGGCCAGAATTGATCACGTCGCCGAGACCGCCGGAAGACTCGGTGAAGATGCCGCATTCGCCGGCCAGGAACAGCTGCTTGGCCTCCGAGGTGCGACCGCCGTAGCGAAACGTGTCGTCCTTCGCCAGGTCGGCGATGTTCTGGAAATGGCGTACGAACGGCTCGGTGTTGATCGTCAGCTCGACATCGGTCGAGGCCAGGCCGTTCTCATGGGTGGCGTATTGGAGGTTGTTCCAGGCCGCGAAATTCTCCAGGCCGATCCAGGTCAGCCAGGTCGAGGTGAAGCCGCAGGGGGCCGCACCGCTGGTCTTGATCGCCTTGGCCGCCTCGAACACCTCCGGCCAGGTCTTCGGCGGGTTCTCCGCGTCGAGCCCGGCCTTCTCGAGAATGTCCTTGTTGTAGTAGAGCATCGGCGAGGAAGAATTGTAGGGGAACGACAGCATCGTGCCGTCCGGCTTGGAATAGTAGGCGACGATGCCCGGCAGGTACTCGTCCTTGTTGAACGGACGGCCGCCGAGTTCCAGAACCTCGGCCACCGGCTTCACCGCGCCCTCGGCAGCCATCATCACGCCGGTGCCGACGTCGAAGACCTGCATGATGTGCGGAGCCTGGCCGGCGCGGAAGGCCGCGATGCCCGCATTCAGGGTCTCGGGATAGGTGCCCTTGAAGACCGGTACGATCTTTACGTCGGTCTGGGTCTCGTTGAACTCCTTCGACAGCGTCTCGACAACCTCATTGTTGGCGCCGGTCATGGCATGCCACCACTGGATCTCGGTGACGGCGAAGGCCGCCGAAGTGGAGAGAATCGTAAAACTGGCGGCAAGGGTTGCCGCAAGGCCCTGGGTTTTCATGTTGCGCTCCCGATCTATCGTTGGCGAAAGACCGGCGCATCGCAGCGTGGATTGTCCTCCCCGCGTGCCCGCTACCGGCCTCGCAGTGGGGAGTATCGACCGTCCGTGACAGTTCGACAACAGTTTTGTTTCGCATTCGTGAAATTTCGGAACGAAAGTTCCACAGCTTTTTGCCCGGAAAGCGAAAGCGACACGAAACAAATGGAGCGCGGGACGCGCCAATCCGCCGTTGTCAGGGAACCCAGCCAAGCGGGACGTGGCCGGGATCAGCGGCAACGCGATCCAGCCAGCCTGTGACGGCCGGAAAGCGATCCATGTCATAGCCGGCAAAAGCGGCGTCCTGGGTGTAGGCGAACAGCGCGATATCGGCCACGCTCATCGTCTCGCCGGCAATGAAAGGCGTCGCGGCCAGTTGCCCTTCCATCACGGCAAGCGCCCTGCTGCCGCCCTCCAGCAGCGCCTGCATCCGCTCCGGCGTCGCCTGCGCCGCCCGCTCGGGATACTTCAGCAAAGCGCGGCGCACCGCGACGAAGGGCTCGTGGCTGTACTGCTCGAAGAACATCCACTGGTGGACGAGCGCACGGGCGTAGGCGTCGGAGGGAACGAAGCGTGTTCCGTCGGCCAGGAACAGCAGGATGGCGTTCGATTCGGCCAGGAGCCGGCCGTCCTCCAGCTCGAGCAGCGGCACCTTGCCGTTAGGGTTCTTGGCCAGGTACCCGGCGGTCCGCGTCTCGCCGCTGACCGAATTGACCTCGACATGGCGAAACGGACGCCCGAGTTTGGCGAGCAGCAATCGCGGCTTGTAGCAGTTTCCACTGTCGCTCATTCCGTAGATCGTCAGCACGGTGCGGTCTCCCCAAGTGCAATGGTGGCGACTATTGCCCGCGACCGCCGGGCGATCCAGTGACTTGTTTTTGCGGACGCTTCAGCCGGATTGATGGATCACGATCGCCCCTCGCCGGAGAGCGGAACGGCCGTTCCACCGCCGGAAAGCTGGCTGGCAAGCTCGATCGTCTCGCGGGTAGCCGCGGTTCCGACCAGCTCGGGACGGGCCAGCAGAAAACCCTGCAGCAGGTCCGCGCCAACGTCGAGCGCGGCAGCGAGCTGCCGGCGGGTCTGGATGCCTTCGACGGCCACCTTGTAGCCGTCGCGCCGCAGCCCGGAGACGAGAGTGCGCAGCAGGCGGGTTGCCTGCTGGCTGTCGCAGATGCGGCGGAACCAGGCGCCGCCCAGGCGCACGATTGCAGGCTTGGCCGACCGGATGATGGCGGGGTCGGGCGCGGCGTCGCCGACGCTGCCCAGCATGATCGGCAGCCCCGCGCCCGCCAGCCAGGCGGGCAGAACGGTCAGGCCGCTGACGAGGCGCACCGAGGCGATCGGCCGGACAGTGTCCCCCGCCGACCGGCGCAGCCATGCCGGCGGCGCAAACCGCGAGACGCCGAGCACGTGATCGAGCCCGACAATGTCGAGGTGTGAATGATTGTGGCTGTGCATTTCCACTGCCAGCCGCTCGACGGACGTACGCTCGCGCTCGTCCAGCGCCTCCAGGAAGGGCCTCGGTGCGATCGGCGTTCCGTCGCGAAACGGCCGCAGGAAGCTCTCGACCGCCACCGCCCGCAACTGCCCCTGCTGCGGCGCATACAGCGGCTGGAACGCGCTGCGCAGAACGACGTCGCCATGACGGCCGAACGCAATGCCGACCTCGTCGGCATAGATCGGACGCTCGGTGCCGGTCGCCATCAGCGCACGCGCCTTCCGAACGGTCGCGCACTGGCCACCCCGCGGCGCGAAGAGGGCCCGGGCGCGGTCACGCCGCCGCCCGGCGAATCCGGCGGAAGGACCGGCTGCGCGGACTCGGACGTTTCGGCTCGCGCAAAGACGGCGAACCCCGTCGGCGCCAGTTCCGGACGCGCGAGCACGAAACCCTGCACCATGTCGGCGCCGGCCTCTTCGGCCATTTCGAGCTGCCAGGTCTCCTCGATGCCTTCGAACACGACCGTGATTCCGCGCGAGCGGAACTCGGCCACCATGACGGTCAGCAGCGCGAAGCCGGGCCGCGAATCCATCAGCCTCGTGATCCAGTGCGCGTCGAACTTGACGATGTCGGGGCTGAGCGCCGCGACCCGCTCCATGTCGGACTCCTCGGCGCCGTAATCGTCCACGGCGATCCTGAAGCCATGGTCGCGCAGCGCCTGCACGAAGCCTGAAAGCGCCTGCTGCGAGGTGGATTTCTGTTCCGTGACCTCGCAGACGATCCGCTTCGGGTCGATGTGGGCCTCGTGCAGCGTCAGCCGCATCTCGCGCAGCGCCTTCTCGGCGATCTCCCGCTCGCTGAATACGGAGGGATCGAAATTGACGAACAGCATCGCGGCGGGGTCAAGGAATTCGCCGGCATTGAGCAGATGCAGCGTTCTCGTGAGCGTCTCGACATGCAGTCTGTCGCCCGCGGGGATGGATCGAAAGAAGTTTCCGGGAGCCACTGCCTCGCCGTCGCGGAACGGTCGTATCAACCCCTCGAAGGCGGCAATGCTCAGCGTGCCGTCGGCAAAACGGAAGATCGGCTGGAACGCCGATTTAAGCACATAGACGCCCCAGACACCGGTGACGGTGCGGTCATCCTGCCTGATGATATGGGCCAGCCCGATGCTGCGCGACACGCCAAGTCCCTTGCGCAATGCGCCACCCCACCGGGCGCACTTTCGCAGGGAAGGTTTTACCATCTGTTAACGGCCGGCAAGCTCCCGTTTGGCAGGTTTCCCGCCATTTCCCTGCTTGCGCTTCGCCCGGCGATGCGACATGAAGCCGGCGGCCGCAGGCCGCGGCCTTTCCAAATCCGGAGCAATGACAATGGCCTTCCTCGCCGATGCCCTTTCACGCGTAAAGCCGTCCGCGACCATCGCGTTCACGCAGAAAGCGCGCGAGTTGAAGGCGAAAGGCCGCGACGTGATCTCGCTGGCGGCCGGCGAGCCGGATTTCGACACGCCCGACAACGTCAAGGAAGCGGCCATCGCCGCGATCCGCCGCGGCGAGACCAAGTACCCGCCGGTGTCGGGCATCGCGCCGCTGCGCGAGGCGATCGCCGCGAAGTTCAAGCGCGAAAACAACCTCGACTACAAGCCGGAGCAGACCATCGTCGCCACCGGCGGAAAGCAGATCCTGTTCAACGCCTTCATGGCGACGCTCAACCCCGGCGACGAGGTGGTGATCCCCCGCCCCTATTGGGTCAGCTATCCGGAGATGGTGGCGCTGTGCGGTGGAACGCCGGTCTTCGCCGACACGTCGATCGAGACAGGATTCAAGCTGACGGCCGATGCGCTGGAGAAGGCGATCACGCCCAGGACCAAATGGCTGATGATGAACTCGCCGTCGAACCCGTCCGGCGCGGCCTACACCGAGGCCGAACTGCGCGCGCTTGCCGACGTTTTGCTGAAGCATCCTCATGTCTGGACGCTTACCGACGACATGTATGAGCACCTGATCTTCGGCGAGTTCGTCTTCCGTACTCTCGCCGAGGTCGAGCCTGCGCTCTACGAGCGCACGTTGACCATGAACGGCGTTTCGAAGGCCTACGCCATGACCGGCTGGCGTATCGGCTACGCCGCCGGGCCGGTGGCGCTGATCAAGGCGATGGACATGATCCAGGGCCAGCAGACCTCGGGCGCATGCACCATCGCCCAGTGGGCCTCGGTCGAGGCGCTCAACGGGCCGCAGGATTTCGTGTCGAAGAACAAGGCGGTCTTCCAGGGCCGCCGTGACCTCGTCGTCGGCATGCTCAACCAGGCGCGCGGCATCACCTGCCCGACGCCGCAGGGCGCGTTCTACGTCTACCCGTCGGTCGCAGGGCTGATCGGCAAGACGGCGCCGTCAGGCACGCTCATCGAGACCGACGAGGATTTCGCGCTGGAACTGCTGGAAGCCGAAGGCGTGGCCGTGGTGCATGGCACCGCTTTCGGCCTCGGCCCCAACTTCCGTATCTCCTACGCCACCTCGGACGCAGCACTGGAAGACGCCTGCACGCGCATCCAGCGCTTTGCGGGCTCGCTGACCTGAAAACGATCGATCCGTGACACGCGGCGAGCCCGCCGTGTGTCACAGAACTTTCATATTGGGGCAACCGCTCCTTAAATGCGCGAAACTAGCCTGACCGCCAAGCATGAGCAGGGGCGGCAGCATGAGCATTTTCACCAGCATAAGAAACCACAGCGTACGCGGCTACAACGCCTTGCAACTGCTGTTCGTGGCCGGCAGCCTCGCGCTGATCTGGTCGATGATGTCGTTCGGATGGCCGGGGTCGTTGGGCTGGGTGCTTGGGTTCTGTCTCGGCATCAACCTGCTGGCGATCGTCATTCTCGTCTATCTGCAGCGGACGATAAGCGATCAGCTCGAGCATGCCTCGATGGACGAGGCGGAAAAGACCCGCATCATCCGCACCGACGCGATGACCGGCACCATGACCCGCGCTCATTTTCTTGAGCAGTTGAAGGTTGGCCTCGGCCGACCCCTTGCTCCGCGACAGGCCATCCTGATGCTCGTCGACATCGACCATTTCAAGCAGATGAACGACAGCTTCGGCCATCCGTTTGGCGACGCCGTGCTGGCCTTCGTCGCCCGGACGATGAGCGAACTCTTTCCCGACGGGGTGGTGGGACGTCTCGGGGGTGACGAATTCGCGATCCTGCTCAGCGGCGGCGACCTCCCCCTTGCCAAGGCTCGATCGCAATTGCTGATCGAGAACCTGCGCGGCGGAATCGCCCATGACGGCCAGCGGATGCAGCTCAGCGTTTCGATGGGCGCGGCGCTGGCGCCAGTGCATGCCACGCAGGCGAAGGAACTGATGTTGCTGGCCGACCTGGCGCTGTATGAAAGCAAGGCGGCGGGACGCGGCCGCATCACCGTATTCGACGCGGACATGCTGTCGGAAAAGCGCCACCGCAGATTTGTAGAGCGTGAGCTGCGCGCCGCCATCTACCTGAACGAACTGGAGGTCCACTATCAGCCGGTCATTAACGCCGACGGGTCGCCCTACGCGGTCGAGGGCCTGGTCAGGTGGCGGCACCCGGTTCGCGGCATCGTTTCACCGACCGAGTTTGTCCCTGTTGCCGAACAGACAAGCCTGATCGACACGCTCGGCGCATGGGTCTTCAGGCAGGCCTGCCGCGACTCCGGCGCATTTCGCGGTTGTCGGATCAGCATCAATGTCTCGGGAGAGCAACTGAAGCGCGACGAATTCATCGCCATGCTGGCGCGCGTGCTTGAGGAAACGAGCTGCGACGCCGAGCAGTTTGTGCTCGAGATCACCGAGACGACCGCCACCGCAGCGACACCGGACGTGCTACGGCGTCTCGAGGCCGCCCGAGCGATGGGGTTCCGGGTAGCGCTCGATGACTTCGGAACCGGCTTCTGCGGCTTCAACTATCTGAAATCGCTTCCCATCGACGCAATCAAGATCGACCGAAGCTACATCCAGAGCCTGGCGGAGGACGAGGTCGCCCGCGTCTTCGTGTCGGCATTGACCCAGATCGCACGTATCCAGAACCTCGTGATCGTCGCCGAGGGCGTCGAAACCGAGACGGACCTCACCCTCGCCCTAGCGGCGGGCTGCGACCGCTTCCAAGGCTATCACATAGCCCGCCCGGTCCCGAAGGAACAACTGCGCCATTTCTTTGCGGCCGCATCGTCTGCGCCTGAGAGGCTGGCCGGATAGTCGTTCGCGCGGTCTGCCGCGCTCGCCCACTTGCTCTCCACCCATTCCCATGTTTCCATGCCGTCATGGCCTTCGAGCGGCCGCAGAGCCGTCGCGGCCACGCGACGGCCGCAGGCCGGCCGCCGCTCATGCAACCTTGGGCAACGACCCGAACCTTGGGAAACCTTGGGGGATACGTGAGAGGAAAGGCCGAAAATCATGGGAAAACGAGCAGGAGAAAGACGCACGGGACCGAAATGCGTCGCCATTGTCGGTCCCTTCGCGAGCGGCAAGACAACGCTGCTTGAAGCATTGCTTGCCCGCACCGGCGCAATTGCGCGCCAGAACGCGGTGAGTTCCGGCAGCACTGTGGGCGATCATACCGCTGAAGCGCGCGCCCACGAGATGAGCGTCGAGGCGACATTCGCCACGACCGAGTTCATGGGCGAGAGCATCACCTTCGTCGACTGTCCGGGCTCCGTCGAGTTCGCCTTCGAGGCGCAACCGGTGCTGGCAGCCTGCGACGTCGCGGTCGTGGTGGCTGAACCCGACGAGAAGAAGTTTCCAGCGCTCCAGCTCATTATGCGTCAGCTCGATGAGTTGGGCGTGCCGCGCATCCTGTTCCTCAACAAGATCGACAAGGCCGACGCCGGCGTGCGCGACACGCTGAAGCTGCTGCAGCCGGCAAGCACCACGCCGCTGCTCCTGCGCCAGATACCGCTGCGCAAGGACGGCATCGTCGTCGGCTCGATCGACCTGGCGCTTGAGCGCGCCTACATCTATCGCGAGCACGCCGAAAGCTCGGTCGCCGAAATTCCCGACGACGACAAGGCCCGCGAGATCGAGGCCCGCTTCTCCATGCTGGAGATGCTGGCCGACCACGACGACGACCTCATGGAGCAGCTTCTCGAAGAGATCGAGCCGCCGCGCGACGCAATCTTCGACGACCTGGCAGCAGACCTGCGCGACGGCGCTGTCACGCCGGTGCTGATCGGCGCGGCCGAGAAGGGCAACGGCGTGATGCGCCTGCTCAAGGCCATACGCCACGACGCGCCCGACATCGAGGCGACGCGCGAGCGGCTGGCTGCGGCAAACGGCAAGCCGCTGCTGCAGGTGATGAAGTCCATTCATACGCCGCATGGCGGCAAGCTGTCGGTAGCGCGCGTGCTGTCGGGCCGGATCACCGATGCGACGGAGGTGTTTTCGTCGAGCGGCGCCACGGGCAAGATCTCCGGCCTCTACCGCATGATGGGCAAGGACCAGGCGAAGATATCGGCGGCCGAGGAAGGGGAGACGGTCGCGCTGGGCAAGCTCGACGACGTCGCCACCGGCGACACGGTTGCGACGGCAAAGGGCGTATCGGCTCTCGTCACCCTGGACACGCCCTCCCCCGTCTTCGTGACGGCGCTGAGACCGAAGGAGCGCAAGGACGACGTCAAGCTGTCGGCCAGCCTTCAACGACTGGTGCAGGAAGACCCCTCGCTGCTGGTCGAGCAGAACCAGGACACCGGCGAGACGATCATATCCGGCCACGGCGAAATGCATCTGCGCGTGACGACGGAGCGCCTTGAGGGCAAGTACCAGATCGCCATCAACGCGCACCCGCCGCAGGTGCCGTATCGCGAGACGATCCGCAAATCGGTCTCCCTGCGCGGGCGCCACAAGAAGCAGTCGGGCGGCCACGGCCAGTTCGGCGACGTGGTGCTCGACATCAAGCCGCTGCCGCGCGGCTCGGGCTTCGAGTTCACCGACACGATCACCGGCGGTGTCGTGCCCAAGCAGTACATTCCTTCGGTGGAGGCCGGCATTCGCGAGTATCTCAAGGCTGGCCCGCTGGGCTTTCCCGTGGTCGACCTCGCGGTC
>Ga0307505_10000422_pt1 | contig 47654 bp, 35 predicted proteins | sample 23_S_MG_FD_202183 | JGI IMG/M metagenome (GOLD analysis project Ga0307505, IMG submission 202183) | Soil microbial communities from Populus trichocarpa stands in riparian zone in the Pacific Northwest, United States - 23_S | ecosystem: Environmental > Terrestrial > Soil > Riparian zone > Trees...
CATCAGCAGTTGCCTCTAAGCGGCAGGATCGGGGTTTTCCGGGGAGGGGGTTCCCAGGTGTTGCAAGCGCTCGGCATGAAGCAGGTACGACCGGCGGTGCTCGTCATCGCCCCGGTCGCCGTGCTGACGCTGATCTCGGCGACCATCATGGCGATGCTGCTGAACCGGGCCGGCGCGGATTCCGTCGCCACCATTCTCCTGACCGGCGGTGCGGCCTACGCGGCCGCGGTCGTGCTGCTGGTGCGTTTCGGCCTGTCGAGCATCGGCAAGCTCGAGGACCTGGGGCTGACCGACAGCCTCGCCGCGATGCCCAACCGGCGCGCGCTTCACCTCGACTACGCGCGGGCCACGCCCGGCGAGGAAAGGGCGCTGGCGCTGCTCGACCTCGATGGCTTCAAGACGGTCAACGACCAGTACGGCCATTTCGTCGGCGACCGCCTGATCAAGGAATGCGCCAAGCTGCTGGCCGAAGTCTGCGGCAACGACGGCCGTTCCTACCGCCTCGGCGGCGACGAGTTCGCGATCCTGGTGGTGGGCCCGATCGCCGGCAATATTCTCGAAGGTATCTGCCACACGCTGCTGTCGCGTCTCGCCGAGCCGATCCTCATCGACGACCGCAAGGTCACCATCGGCGCCAGCGTCGGACTGTCGCGCTCGAGCCGCCGCGACGAGCTGTCGTCCTCGGAGCTGCTGCGCCGCTCGGACATGGCGATGTACGTGTCCAAGGAAGGCGGCAAGAACCGCTGCACCTGGTTCAGCGGCGATTTCGACAAGAACCGCGACGTTGCGCAGCAGGTCGAACGCGACTTGCGCGAGGCGCTGCGGCTGCAGGAATTCCGCCTTGCCTACCAGCCGCTGGTCGATGCCCAGAGCGGCGACATCGTCGCGGTCGAGGCGCTGCTGCGCTGGCAGCGCTCCGACGGCTCGATGATCAGCCCCGGCGTGTTCATTCCGATCGCCGAGAAGTGCGGTCTGATCTACCCGATCGGCCTGTGGGTGCTGCGCAAGGCGTGCCGCGAGGCGCTCGGCTGGGACGACATCAAGCTCTCGATCAACGTCTCGCCGGCCCAGCTGCGCAACCCGGAGTTCCCGATCGAGCTCGGCCACATCCTCGAGGAGACGGGCTTTCCGCCCTCGCGGCTCGAGCTCGAGGTGACCGAGACCTACCTCGTCACCGACCCGCTGGTCGCCAACCGCAACCTCGACGTGATCCGCAAGTTCGGCGTCGGCATCGCGCTCGACGACTTCGGCACCGGCTACGCCTCGATCGGCTTCCTGCGCAACTTCCGCTTCGAGAAGCTCAAGCTCGACCGCACGATGATCGTCGATGCCGGGATGGATACCGGCAGCCTGGCGATGATGGCCTCGAGCATCGCCGTGGCGCGGGCGATGGACATGTCGGTGACCGCCGAAGGCGTCGAGACCCAGGCCCAGGCCGACATGGTCCGCACCGCCGGCTGCGACCAGATTCAGGGATGGTTCTACTACAAGGCCATCACCGCGCCGGAGATCCGCGCGCATCTCGACGACCTGCGTAAGCGCAATGTTAACCAGAAAAGACGTATTGGGGATCGCCATGGACATGTCGGATAAGCTTGTCGCCGCAGAGGCTGACGAACTCGAGCTCGATCGCGAGCAGCTCAAGGCCGATGGCCGGGTGCTGGGCGCGACCTACGCATCCCATTCGGTTTCCTCGATCGGGCAAAAGCTGAAGCTGCTGTTCGGAGGGGCCGCGGCCGCATCGGCGCTGCTCGGCGTGCTCGCCATGGGCGCGCTCGTCACCGGCGGCACCGCCACCAGCGGCCTGCTGATCGCGATGATCGCGCTGGCGCTGGCCACCGGGGCGATGGCGCTGCTGTCCATGCGCTACGTCCAGGACCAGCTCATCCATCCGATCGAGGCGGTCTGCGCGGCGATGCGCGAGCTCGCCGAAGGCAACCGCGAGGTCTACGTGCCGCACGACGATCGCGGCGACGAGATCGGCGCGATGGCGCGCTATCTCGTCGTCATCAAGAAGGCCGCCAACAAGTTCGACCGTATGCGCAAGGAGCGCGAGGAGGCCGGTGCCGAGGAAGTGCGCCGCCTCGCCGAGCTCGAGCACGAGCGCGAGGAGCAGCGCAGCCGGCAGACCGAAACGCTCGGCTCGCTGGCCGACAAGTTCGAGCGCACCGTCGGCGAGATCGTCGGCGGCGTCGCCGCGGCCTCGACCCAGCTCCAGGCGACCGCCAGCTCCATGGCTTCGGCCGCCGAGCAGTCGTCGATGCAGACCGGCGACGTCTCGGCCAGCCTCAACGAGGCTTCGGCCGGCGTCACCGCCGCCGCCGCCGCGAGCGACGAGTTCGCGATGTCGATCGGCGAGATCAGCCGCCAGGCCTCGACCAGCGCCGAGCTCGCCCGCAAGGCCTCCAGCGCGGCGGAGGAGGCCGACACCACGATCTCCGCGCTGTCGCTCTCGGCCAGCCAGGTCGGCGACATCGTCGAGATGATCTCGACCATCGCCCAGCGCACCAACCTGCTCGCGCTCAACGCCTCGATCGAGGCGGCGCGCGGCGGCGAGGCTGGCCGCGGCTTCGCGGTCGTCGCCGCCGAGGTCAAGGAGCTGGCGACGCAGACCGGCAAGGCGACCGAGGAAGTCGCCGGGCAGATCCGCGCGATCCAGGAGACCACCGGCGCCAGCGTCGAGGCGCTGCGTTCGATCGCGGCGCAGATCTCGCAGCTCGAAGCCACTTCGGTCTCGATCGCCGCGGCGGTCGACCAGCAGTCGGTCGCCGGGCAGGACCTCGCCCGCAGCATCGACCTCGCCGCGCGCAACACCGAGGACGTCTCGACCAACATCAGCCAGCTGCGCGAAACCTCGCTCGCCACCGGCGCGGCGGCCAGCCAGGTGCTGACCAGCTCGACCGAGCTCGAGCAGCAGGCCTCGGTGCTCAAGCAGCAGGTCGACGAATTCCTCAGCCACGTCCGCGCCGCCTGAACGTCGAGAAAAAGCCTCCGGCGCTCGGCAAATAATCCCCGCCAAGAGGGACTCGGCAATTAGAGCGAATCGTGGCATTCTCTTGCCGGGTAGCTGGCGGGGGGCAGTACTTATGCCGTATTCATTTGGCGCGATGTCGAAGATGGAGCTCCAGGGCGTCCATCCCAGCCTGGTCAAGGTCGCCAACCTTGCAATCTCGATCTGCGAGCAGGACTTCAGCGTCCACGACGGGCTGCGCACCAAGGTCGAGCAGCAGAAGCTGGTCGCGAAGGGTGCGTCGCAGACGATGAACTCGATGCACCTGCCGCAGAAGGACGGCTTCGGTCACGCGGTGGACCTGGTGCCCTACATCAACGGCAAGCTGCGCTGGGAATGGGGCCCGATCTACATCATTGCAGAATCGGTCCACCGGGCGGCCACCGAACTCGGCGTCGATCTCGTCTGGGGCGGCGTCTGGGACATCCCGCTGCTCAAGCTGACCGGCACCAGCAAGGGGCTGGAAAAGGCGGTGAACGAGTACGTCCAGCGCCGCGTGTCGAAAGGCAGGAAGGCCTTCATCGACGGCCCGCACTACCAGCTCGCCTGATTCCGGCCTCCTCGTCGCGGCGCTCATGCGTGCGCTCTCGCCTCTTCGGCCGGGTTCCTCGCGAACTCCCGCTCCGCCAGGAACCGCTCGGCATCGAGCGCGGCCATGCAGCCGGTGCCGGCGGCGGTCACCGCCTGGCGGTAGACGTGGTCCATCACGTCGCCGCAGGCGAACACGCCGGGGCGGTTGGTCTTGGGCGTGCCGGGTTCGACAACGATGTAACCGTTGTCGTCCATCTCGAGCTTGCCCTTGAACAGCTCGGTCGCGGGCGAGTGGCCGATGGCGACGAAGGCGCCTTCGCAGGCGAACTCGCTCATCTCGCCGGTCTCGGTGTCCGCGAGCCTGAGGCCGGTCAGCCCGCCCTGCAGCGGCTCGCCGAGGAATTCCTCTACGCGTTTGTTCCAGATCACCGAAATCTTGGGGTGCGCGAACAGGCGGTCCTGGAGGATCTTCTCGGCGCGCAGCTCGCCGCGGCGGTGGATCAGCGTCACGTCGTCGGAATGGTTGGTGAGGTAGAGCGCCTCTTCCACCGCAGTGTTGCCCCCGCCGATCACCGCCACCTTCTTGCCGCGGTAGAAAAACCCGTCGCAGGTCGCGCAGGCGGAAACGCCCTTGCCGGACAGCTTCTCCTCGCCGGGCACGCCGAGCCACCTGGCCTGTGCGCCGGTAGCGACGACGAGCACGTCGCCGATGTATTCGTCGCCGCTGTCGCCGATCGCGCGGAACGGCGGGCCGTTCGCGATGTCGACCTCGACGATCGTGTCCCATAGTGTCCGCGTGCCGACGTGCTCGGCCTGGGCCTGCATCTCCTGCATCAGCCACGGGCCCTGGATCACGTCGCGGAAGCCGGGGTAGTTCTCGACGTCGGTGGTGATGGTCAGCTGGCCGCCGGGCTGGAGGCCCTGCACCACGATGGGCTCCATCCCGGCGCGCGCGCCGTAGATCGCCGCGGAATAACCGGCCGGGCCGGAGCCGATGATGAGCATTCGGGTGGTGTGGGTGGCCATTGTCGAAAGTCCCGTCAGAGTCGCTTGTCCGTCAGATGGGGATTCCGGTCACGATTCGCGAATCAGGTCGGCCGCCTTTTCCCCGATCATGATCGTCGCCGCGTTGGTGTTGCCGCCGACGATGCGCGGCATGACGCTGGCGTCGGCGATGCGCAGGCCGTCGATGCCGCGGACCCTTAGCCGGGCGTCGCACACCGCTTCCGGCCCCGTGCCCATCGCGCAGGAACCGACCGGGTGCATGGCGGTGCCGACGAAACCTCGCACCCAGGCGTCCATTTCCTCGGTCGATTGCACCGGGGAGCCTGGCAAGACCTCGCCCCTGACCACGCCCGCGAGCGGGGGAGTGGCGAGTATCTCGCGCATCTGCGGGATCACGCGGCGGAAGAAGGCGCGGTCGTTTTCCGCCGAAAGGACGTTCGAGAGGATGCGAGGCTTCGCCGTGGGATCGGCGCTGGCGAGCCTGACCCAGCCGCGGCCTTCGGGGCGCAGCAGCACCACGGCCATCGCCACCACGTCTGGCTGCGGCGCCTTGACGCCGGGGAACCACGGGCGGGCGAGGATGCTGGTCGGCTGGAACAGGCACTGCGCGTCGGGCCGTTCGAGCTCGGGGCGGGTCTTGACGAAGCCGTTGGCGGTTACCGGCATGTTGGCGACGCGGCCCCTGCCGGTGAGCGCCCATTCGAGGACCGAGCGGGTCAGCCGGTCGAAGCGCAGCTCGTTGGTGAGCGTGACATCGCGGTCCGCGTTCCACACCATCGCGATCGAGGGATGGTCCTGCAGGTTGCGGCCGACGCCGGGCAGGTCGTGGACCACCGCGATGCCGAGCTCGCGCAATTCGTCGGCCGGTCCGATGCCGGACAGCAGCAGGAGCTGCGGCGTGTTGTAAGTGCCGCCGGAGAGGACGATCTCGCGGTTCGCTTCGAGGCGATGGTCCTGCCCGCCCTGGCGGTAATGGAGGGCCGCGGCGCGGCCATTTTCGACCTCGATCTTCGTGGCCAGCGCGCCGGTAATCACCTTGAGATTGGTGCGCTTCATCGCCGGGATCAGGAACCGCGCCGAAGTGCTGCCACGCCGGCCCTGGTGGATCGAGATGTCGGGGCTGCCCCAGCCCTCCTGGTCGGGGCCGTGGTGATCGATCTGGGTCTTGTAGCCGAGTGCGTTCACCGCCTCCATGAAGCGCGGGTAGAGCCGCGTGTCGGGGATATGCTTGGCGATCGACAGCGGCCCGCCGCGCGCGTGATAGCGATCGGCCGCCCCCCAGTGGTTCTCCGAGCGTTTGAAGTACGGCAGCACGTCCTCGTAGCTCCACCCCTCGAGGCCGAGCTGGCGCCATTCGTCGTAGTCGCGCGCATGGCCGCGGGCGTAGAGCATGCCGTTTATCAGGCTCGACCCGCCGAGCCCCTTGCCGCGCGGCTGGCGCAGGCGGCGGCCTTCCGCGAACGGCTCGGGCTCTCCCTCGTAGCTCCAGTTGAAGCGCTTGTCGGCCATGACCATCGGGAAGGCGATCGGCATCGCCAGCAGCGGATGGCGATGGCGCTTGCCCGCCTCGATCAGCGTAACGGTGACGTGCGGGTCCTCGCTCAGCCGCGCAGCGACTACCGCCCCGGCCGAGCCCGCGCCGACGACGATGTAGTCGGTGATGTCATGCGTGGATGTCACTCAGTCTTGCTCCCGCGCCGAGGCAGGACGTCCAGATGCGGAAACCTCGTCAAATGGTCGTCACCCTGAACTTGTTTCAGGGTCCATCGTGCCGCACGCATGGAGCCATCCGGCAAGGCGCCGGGCCAACCGCGATCCTGCGCAACCTCGCGGCGAACGCGCCGCTCAAACGCGTCGCTCTGCGCAGACCGCAAGATGGACCCTGAAACAAGTTCAGGGTGACGAGCAGAGGATGGGTCCGGCCGGGGCACGCCTTTCGCACGTGTCATTGTCATCGGCTCGAGTACCGCCCCGACTTGATCGTGGTGATCTTGCCGTTCGCCGTCAGGTACATGTTGATGCTCTCGACGGTCCGGACGTCGCCTTTCATCGTCGGCCACAGCTCGAAGTCGGGCCAGTCCTTGATCGTGGTGAAGGTGGTGCGGCTGTGCAGCGCGGCGCCGTTGGGCGCGACGATCAGGTCGACGATCTCGAGTTCCTCGGCGATGTGCTCGAACACTCCGGTGTAGAAATCGACGATCCCCTGCGGGCCGACGATACGCTTGCGGTCGCCGAGGTTGAACTCGACGTCGTCGGCGTAATATTTCGAGAATCCGGCGAAATCGCGCGCGTTGAAGGCGGCGATGTAGGTACGGAAATCGTCTTCGGTCATGTCAGCGGCCCTCGAATGGTCCCAATGTTCGCGGTGCCCATGGCTCGGTTCCCGCTCATGGAACCGGAGCCAGGCTCGGCACAGCGGCAATCAATATCGGTTTAAATCCTATCATAAAATAACCAAATAGGCAATATGATGCGCGGACTTCATGCCGCCGCTTTCTCAATAGGCGGCAGCGAGCGGCCACGGATGAGGTCGCTGGCCTTCTCGGCGATCATGATGGTCGGCCCGTTGGTGTTGCCACCGGGAACGTCGGGCATCACCGAGGCGTCGACGACGCGCAGGCCCGCGATCCCATGGACGCGCAGCTCGGGATCGACCACCGGCCCGATCGCGCAGGTGCCGACCGGGTGCTGGGTGGTGCCGGCGGTGGCGCGGACGTGGGCGTCGATCTGCTCGTCGGACTGTACCTCGGCGCCCGGAATGGCCTCGCGCTCGATCAGCCCGGCCATCGGCTCGGTCGCGTAGATCCTGCGCGCCAGCCGCAGCCCGGCGCGCGCGGTGACGAAATCGGCCTCGTTGTCGAACAGGTTGAGGCGGATCGCGGGCAGCTCGCGCGGGTCGGCCGACTTGAGCGTCACCCGGCCGCGCGCCTGCGGGTGGAGCAGGATCACGTCGGCGCTGAACGCGTGCTCGGGGCTCTTGACGAAGCCCGGAAACCACAGGTGCGCGGAGAGCTTCACCGGGTTCGAGAACAGCTGGATGTCCGGCTGGGCGAGACGAGGATCGGTGCGCAGCATCGGGTTGGCGCTGTTGAGCTGGCGCGCGAACGGGCCGGTGCCCAGCAGGTACCACTGCGCGACCGCCCGCGCGGCGCGGTCGAAGCGCAGCTGGTTGACGAAAGTGATCGGGCCGTTGGCGGCGAACTCCAGCGGCACGCGCGGATGCTCGGCGAGGTTGCGGCCGACGCCGGGGAGGTCGTGGACCACCGGCACGCCCATTTCGGCGAGGTGCTCGGCGGTGCCGATGCCGGAAAGCATGAGCAATTGCGGAGAGTTGTAGGTGCCGCCCGAAAGGATCGTTTCGCCTGCCCTTGCGGTGCGGACCTCGCCGCCGACCTCGTACTCGACACCGGTGGCGCGACAGTCCTCGACCAGCACCTTGCGCGTCAGCGCGCCGGTCACCACCGCGAGGTTCGGCCGATGCATCGCCGGCTTCAGGTATGCCTCGTACGTCGATGCGCGACGGCCGTTCTCGTCGATGGTCAGCTCGACGAAGCTGGCCCCTTCCTCGTCGCCTGCGTGGATGTCCTGCGTGACCGGCAGCCCCGCGTTCTCGATCGCCTGCATCAGCTCTTCGTGAAGCAGGTACCGGGTGTTGTTCCTGGTGATCGGCAGGGGGCCTTCGCGGCCGTAGTTGTCGGTCCCGCGCCAGCTGCGCTCCATGCGCCGGAAGTAGGGCAGCACCTCGGCATGGCTCCACCCGCGCGCGCCCTTCTGCGCCCAGCGGTCGTAGTCGGCCGAATGGCCGCGCATGTAGACCATGCCGTTGATCGAGCTCGACCCGCCGAGCAGCCGTCCGCGCGGCAGGAACAGGCGGCGGCCGTCCAGGGTCGGCTCGGGCTCGGTCATCATCCGCCAGGTGAGCTCGGGCCTCAGCATCGCCTTCATCATGCCGAGCGGCATCTTGATGAGGAACTTGTCCGCCCCGCCGCCGGCCTCGAGCAGCAGCACGCGCGTGGCCGGGTCCTCGGTCAGCCGCGCCGCGAGCACGCAGCCGGCCGATCCCGCGCCGACGATCACGTAGTCGAATTCGCCTTGCAGCGCCTCTCTCCCGCGCCAACTATGGTAAGCAACGCATACAAACCCTATGCGACGGCGCAACGCCGACAACAAGCCGTGGAGAGAGACTCGTGAACGCCCAGACCCCGATCGAGAACCGCATGGAGGCCTTCCGCGAGCGCTGGAGCGGCAAGGCCGGCAAGATGCTGATCGGGGGCGAATGGCGCGAGGCGGCGAGCGGGGAGACGTTCGCCACCGAGGACCCGAGCACCGGCGAGAAACTGGCCGACGTGGCGAGCGCGGGCGCGGCCGACGTCGATGCCGCGGTGGCGGCGGCGCGGGCTGCGTTCGAAGGCGCGTGGTCGAAGGTTAAGCCCGACGAGCGGACGCGGCTGATCAACCGGCTCGCCGACCTGATCGAGGCGCGAGGCGAGGAGCTGGCGCTGACCGAGACGCTCGACGTCGGCCGCCCGATCCAGTTCAGCCGCATGATCGACGTCGGCGGCGCGGTCGGCCAGCTGCGCTACCAGGCCGGCTGGGCGAGCAAGATCCAGGGCGAGACAAACGAGATTTCGGCCCCCGGCGAGTGGCTCAGCTACGTGCTGCGCGAGCCCGTGGGCGTGGTCGGGCAGATCGTGCCGTGGAACTTCCCGCTGGCAATGGCGGCGGCCAAGCTCGGCCCGGCGCTCGCCGCCGGCTGCACGGTGGTGCTCAAGCCCGCCGAGCAGACCCCGCTATCGACCATTCTTCTGGGCGAGCTGGCGCTCGAAGCGGGCATTCCCGAAGGTGTGGTCAACGTGATCACCGGCTACGGCCGCACCGCCGGCGCGGCGCTGGCCGCGCACATGGACGTCGACAAGATCGCCTTCACCGGCTCGACCCAGACGGGCCGGGCGATCATCGAAGCCAGCAAGAGCAACTTCAAGCGCATCAGCCTGGAACTGGGCGGCAAGTCGCCGACGTTCATCTTCGCAGACGCCGATCTCAAGAAGGCGATTCCGGCCGCGGCGATGGGCATCTTCTTCAACGCCGGCCAGGTCTGCGCCGCCGGTTCGCGGCTGTTCGTGGCCGAGGAAGTCGCCGACCAGGTGCTCGAAGGGATCGCCGGCATGGCCCGGATGCTGCGCGTCGGCCACACGCTCGATCCCGAGACGATGATCGGGCCGTTGGTGAGCGAAGTGCAGCTCGACCGCGTGACCGGCTATATCGAGAGCGGCCGCCAGGAAGGCGCGAAGGTGATGGTCGGCGGCGGGCGCAAGGAGGGCCCCGGCTGGTTCGTCGAGCCGACCGTGCTGGTCGACACCGATGCGAGCATGAAGGTCCGCCGCGAGGAGATTTTCGGCCCAGTGCTGTGCGCCACGCGCTTCTCCCTGGAGGACGACGCCGACCGGCTGGCCGCGCTCGGCAACGATACCGAGTACGGCCTCAACGCCACGATCTGGACCAAGGACATCGGCATGGCCCACCGCCTCGCCCGGCGCCTCAGGTCAGGCTCGGTCCGCATCAACGGCGCCGGCGGCGTCGACCCGGCACTGCCCCTCGGCGGCTACAAGGCCAGCGGCTGGGGGCGGGAGAACGGGCGTGCCGGGATCGAGGCGTATACCGAGCTGAAGGCCGTGTCGGTGGCGCTGGATTAGTCTGGCTGCGCACGAGGCCATTACCCCGGCGGCCCGCCTCCGTAGGCCTCGATAAGCTGCCACAAGCGCTCGGCGTCGGTTCCGGCCATCTCCACCGCATTACGGACGGCGTAATATTCAACTTCGCTCGCGATGCGGCCCCGCCGAACCACCCGCTGAACCTCCCGGGAGAACGACGCCCGGATATCGGTCAATGTGGGCAGGCCCCGTTCCCTGAGGCGGTCGTCGATCGCTTCGACGCGGTCCGCGGCCCAGTCGTCAGCAAAATCGACGCAGTCATTGATCGCCATCGCCAGCCCCTTGCGGGCGTTCGCCGGGGACGTTGCGAAAGTCTCATCGAGACACTTGATCGGGTCGGTTTCGGGCGAGGAGTCGGGAAACAACTCGGGCGCCATAAGAGCCAGCCAAGCTCTCATCTGCCCATAATTGTTGGCGTCGACCTTCATCGGCCTAGGGCTCCCGCCCCGTCGCGTCGAACGCGAAGTTGAGCGCCACCGAGCCGGCCAGCCCCGCCGCCGCCTCGCCCGTCCCGACCGCGAACGCGGTGCGGTCGATACTGGCGCTGCCCTCGACATGCCGCCGCAGGCCCTCGCCGGAGAGCGTGAAGGTCAGCGCCTGCGGCCGGCTCGCGCCCTTGAGCGACAGCGTGCCGCTGGCGCTATAGCGGCCGGGTCCGGTGCGGCGGACCGAGGTGCTGCGCCACGTCGCGGCCGGGTTGGCGGCCGAGGCGAAGAACTCGGCGCCCTGCAGCGTCGCATCCATCGTCGCGTCGCCGAGCGAGGCGCTGGCGAGGTTCACCCGAATGCGGATGTCGGCGCTCTCGGGGTTGTCGGGATCGAAGCGGATCTGGCCGCTCCAGTCGGAGAAGCTGCCGCTGAAGGTGTCGTTGCCGCTGGTCACCGCGAAGCCGAGCCGGCCGCCGGGCTGGATCGTCCACACCGGCGGCGGGCCGGGCTCTTCGGCTTCGGCCGGCTCCTCGTCGGCTTCGGCCGCCTGGGCCTCGGGGGTCGGAGCGGCGGTGGGCTCGGCCTCGAGCGGCACGCGGCCGTCGCCGGCCTCCTCGGGCCCCGCCGCAGGCGCGTAGCCGCCCGACGCCACGACGTCGCCGGCGATCTTCCCGCCGGTCGCAAAGTAGACCGCCACCACCAGCAGCGCGAGCAGGCCCGCCGCCCACGCAGATCCGCCCGGGCCGATGCGCCGCAGCAGTCCGTCCTTGAGCAGGAACTGGTGCCGCAGAGCGCCGGCAACGTGCAGCACGATCAGCGCCAGGCCGATGAAGGCGAGGATCTCGTGGGTTTCCTCGAACAGCTCGTTGAACGACGCGGGCAGCGGCAGGTGCGGCCACGGGATCGCGCCCCAGAACACCGTGGGGATCTGGATCGGCGAGGTCGAGACGACCGCCCACCCGGTCAGCGGCGCGCCGATCATGAACACGTAGAGCAGCGTATGCACCGTCTTGGCGAGGAAGCCCCGGAAGCCGCCTTCGACCGCCGGCGGGGGCCGGTGGGTGAGGCGCCAGGCGAGCCGGGCGAGGCTCAGCAGCAGGATCGTGATCCCCACCGACTTGTGCAACTGGAACAGCTCGAACCCGCGCTCGTCCTTGGGCATCGAGAAGCCGAGCGCGATCTGGAAGGCGAGCGCCAGGGCGATCGCCCAGTGCAGCAGGATCGCCACCGCGCTATAGCGCTGCCGCGCCGCTTCAGGGTTCACGCTCGCCATGCCTCGCCTCCGTCCGGTCCGCAGCGGTTTTGCCGACGCGGACGGCGTTTGGCTAGCGCCGGGCGCATCTCGCACTTGCAAAATGGCTATGTTGCATTGCAATATGCGCCTATGCGCATTGCCATCGTCGACGAAAGCGCCAGCCGTGCCTCGGTGATAGAGGAAGGCCTCTCGCAGCTGCCGGGGGCGGAGCTGTTCGTGCTCACCGGGCGTCGCGGCCTGATGGCCAGGATCGAGGAGATCGGCCCCGATGTGGTGCTGATCGACCTCGGCAACCCCTCGCGCGACGTGCTCGAGGAATATTTCGCGGTCAGCCGGGCGGTGGCGCGGCCGATCGCGATGTTCGTCGACGAATCGGACGAGGAGGCCATCGGCGCCTCGATCGACGCCGGAGTCTCGGTCTACGTCGTCGACGGGCTGGCGGCGGGCCGCATCCGCTCGGTGCTCGATCTCGCGGTACGGCGCTTCAACGCCTTCGCGCGGCTGCAGAGCGACCTCGCCGAGGCCAAGGGCAAGCTGGCCGAGCGGGAGATGATCGACCGGGCCAAGCGCATCCTGATGCAAAGCCGCGGCGTCGGCGAGCCCGAGGCCTATGCCGAGCTCCGCCGCAAGGCGATGAGCTCGAACCGCCGCATCGCCGAGATCGCCGAAGCTGTGGTGACCGCGCACGAACTGATCGGGCCGGGGAAAGAGGGAACGGAATGACCGAACGACTGACGATCGGCTTCCTGCCGCTGGTCGATGCCTGCCTGCCGATCCTCGCGCACGAGCACGGCTTCGCCGAGGAGGAAGGCGTCGCGCTCGCCTTCCAGCGCGACATGAGCTGGGCCACCGTGCTCGACCGGCTGCTCTACGGCCACACCGATGCCGCGCACATGGTCGCGCCGCTGGCGATTGCCACCACGCTCGGGCGCGGCCGGCCGGCGCAGCCGCTGGCGACGCCATTCGTGCTGGGGCTCAACGGCAACGCGGTGACGCTGACCGGCGAGATGGCGGCGAAGGTGGCGGAGCCGGGCCGGCTTGCCGATCCGGCGGCGCTCGGCGCCGCGCTGGCGGTGGAGGCGCGCGTCCGCAAGGCGGCGGGGCGGCGGCTGCGCTTCGGAGTGGTGCACCGCTATTCGAGCCACAACTACATGCTGCGCTACTGGCTCGCCGCCTCGAGTATCCGGCCCGACGAGGACATCGAGATCGTCACGGTGGCGCCGCCCTTCGTCGCCGATGCGATGGAAACCGGCGAGATCGACGGCGCCTGCGTCGGCGAACCGTGGAACAGCGCCGCGGTGGAGCGCGGGGTCGGCGCGATCGTGCTCGCCACCGCGCAGATCTGGCGGCGCGGGGTGGAGAAGGTGCTGGCGTTCCGCGCGCCGGTGCTCGAGGCGCGGCGCCCTGCGGCCGAGGCGCTGGTCCGCGCGCTGCGCAAGGCCGGCGCCCACTTCGTCGACCCGGCCAACTGGGAAGCCAACGCCGCGATCCTCGCCCGCAGCGAGTACATCGACGCCGACCCGAGGCTGATCCTGGGCGCGATCAGCGACCGGCTGGTGCTCGTCCAGGGGGGGGAGCCGGTCGACTATCCCGACTTCATGTTCCAGCACCGCGAGGCGGCGAACTTCCCGTGGGTCAGCCAGGCCGAGTGGCTCTACACCCAGCTGGTGCGCTGGGACCGGCTCGAGTTCTCGGCGGCCGATGCCGCCGCCGCGGCGCGGGTGTTCCGCCCCGACGTCTACCGCAGCGCGCTGGCCGGCACCGACGACCTGCTGCCGGGCGCGAGCTCGAAGGTCGAGGGCAGCCTCGCGCGGCCGACCGCGGTGACCGCGCAGCAGGGCTCCATGACATTGGCGAACAACGCCTTTTTCGACGGCCGCTCGTTCGATCCGGACGACCTCGAAGGCTACCTCGCCTCCTTCGCATGAGCACAAATCGTGCTGCACTGCAAAAAGAGGCTTTACGCCAGTGCAGCGAATCGGCTACTCCATGCGCGAACGGAAGCCGCTCCCAACGCCGGGGCGCATCGCAGGCTTCCACTCGCTGACACACAATGCGTGGCAACGTCGCCGCCCGATCTGGTCCTTAAGGACCATGTCGCGGCGGCTTTTTTGCGTTGTCCGCCGGGCATGGAGACGAACATGACGGGATTGCGGGGAATGGGCAGGGCCTTTGCGGCTGCGGGGCTGGCGGGCGCGGCGCTGGCGCTGGCGGCGTGCGGGTCGGGCGACGCCACGGTCGCCGCCGCGGCCATCGACGGCGCGGTCGAGAAGCCCAACCTCACCCTCGGCTTCATCAAGCTGACCGACATGGCGCCGCTGGCGATCGCCAAGGAGAAGGGCTTCTTCGCCGAGGAAGGCCTCAACGTCACGCTCGAGCCTCAGGCCAACTGGAAGGTGCTGCTCGACGGCGTGATCGGCGGCCAGCTCGACGGCGCGCACATGCTCGCCGGACAGCCGCTGGCGGCGACGATCGGCTACGGCACCAAGGCCGACCTGATCGCCCCGCTCAGCCTCGACCTCAACGGCAACGCGATCACTCTGTCGAACAAGGTCTGGGCGATGATCGAGGACGACCTGCCGATGGCGGGCGGCAAGGTCCGCCATCCGATCCCCGCCTCGGTCCTCGAGCCGGTCGTCGCCAGCTTCGAGGCCCAGGGCAAGCCGTTCAAGATGGGCATGGTGTTCCCGGTCAGCACCCACAACTACGAGCTGCGCTACTGGCTCGCCGCCGGCGGGCTCAACCCGGGCTTCTACACCGAAGGCGACGTCGCCGGGACCGTCGGTGCCGACGTGCACATTTCCGTCACGCCGCCGCCGCAGATGCCCGCCACGCTCGAGGCCGGCACGATCGAGGGCTACAGCGTCGGTGAGCCGTGGAACCAGGCCGCGGTACAGAAGCGGATCGGAGTTCCGGTGATCACCGACGATCAGATCTGGCACGACAACCCGGAAAAGGTGCTCGGCCTGCGCCGCGACTTCGCCGAGAAGTACCCGGCGACGACCGCCGCCCTGCTGCGCGCGATCATCAAGGCGCAGCAATGGCTCGACGCCGATGGCGGCGCCAACCGCGCCGAGGCGGTCGGGATTCTCAGCCAGCCGAACTACGTCGGCGCCGACGAGGACGTGATCGCCGCATCGATGACCGGCAAGTTCACCTTCGCGCCGGGCGACACCCGCGACGCGCCGGGCTTCAACATCTTCTTCGACAAGTTCGCGGGCTACCCGTACTACTCCGACGCGATCTGGTACCTGACGCAGATGCGCCGCTGGGGGCAGATCGCGCAGGACAAGCCCGACCAGTGGTACTTCGACACCGCCAGGGCGGTGTACCGCCCCGACCTCTATCTCGCGGCGGTGGGCAAGCTCGTCGCGGACGGCGCGATCCCGGCCGGCGCGGTGCCCGAAACCGACGGCTTCCGCGGGCCGCAGGGCGGGTTCATCGACGGCATGACCTACGACGGGCGCCAGCCCAACGCCTACCTCGCCGGCTTTCGCATCGGTCTCAAGCAGGGCCAGAAGGTCACCGCCTCGGGCGTGACCGGCTGACCGGAGGACTATCCATGGCTACCGCGTTCGCAGACCTTCACGACGCCGCCGGCCCGGCCGAGCCCGAAGCCCCTGCCGCGGCGCCGCGCGCCGAGGCTCCCCCGCCGGCCGCCGCGCCCGCGAAGGAGCGCCGCGCCGGCAAGCTCCGCGCCTGGCTTTCCTCGCTGCTGCCGCCGGTGCTCGGCGTGGCCCTGTTCCTCGCGCTGTGGGCGGCGCTCGCGCCGCAAGTACAGACCTCGCTCGGCGCGCTGCCCGGGCCGGCCGAGGTCGCCGTCCAGGGCTTCGCGCTGTACGGAGAATGGAGCGCCGCCGCGGCGGCCGAGGCGCAGTTCTATGCCGACCAGGAAGCCCGCAACGCCGCCGCGATCGCCGCCGGCAACCCCGGCGCGGTGCGGGAATTCGCCTGGTCGGGTGCGCCGACCTTTCCCGATCAGATCCTGACCTCGCTCAAGACGGTCGCGCTCGGCTTCCTGCTGGCGACGCTGGTGGCGGTGCCGGCCGGGCTGGTGTGCGGGCTCTCGCCGCTGGTCAACGCCGCGGTCAATCCGCTGGTGCAGATCATGAAGCCGGTCAGCCCGCTGGCCTGGCTGCCGATCGTGACCATGGTGGTCTCGGCCACGATCACCAGCGCCGATCCGCTGCTGGCCAAGAGCTTCGTGATCTCGGCGATCGTGGTCACGCTGTGTTCGCTGTGGCCGACGCTGATCAACACCGCGGTCGGCGCGGGGTCGATCGACAAGGACCTGCTCAACGTCGGCCGCGTGCTGAAGCTCGGCTGGTTCGCCAAGCTGACCCGGCTCGTGCTGCCGTCGACGCTCCCCTATATCTTCACCGGCATGCGTCTGTCGCTCGGCGTCGGCTGGATGGTGCTGATCGCCGCCGAGATGCTGTCGCAGAACCCGGGCCTCGGCAAGTTCGTGTGGGACGAGTTCCAGAACGGCAGCTCGCAGAGCCTGGCGCGGATCATGTTCGCGGTGGTGGTGATCGGCTTCATCGGCTTCGCGCTCGACCGGGCGATGATGGCGCTGCAGACGCTCGCCTCGCGGAACCACACGGTATGATCGGGCAGCCGATCCTCTCGCTTCGCGGCGTCGCCAAGCGCTACGGCGATACCGAGGTGCTCGCCGGCGTCGATCTCGACGTCGCGGAAGGCGAATTCGTCGCCATCCTCGGCTTCTCGGGTGCGGGCAAGTCCACGCTGGTCAATACCATCGCCGGGCTGATCGTACCCGATGCGGGGGCCATCCGGCTCAAGGGCGAACCGGTCGGCGGGCCGGGCAAGGACCGCGGTCTGGTGTTCCAGTCCTATTCGCTGTTCCCGTGGCTCAGCGTCGAACAGAACGTCGCGCTGGCGGTCGATGCCGTGCACAAGGACAGGAGCAGGGCCGAGCGCCGCGCGCTGGTGCGCCGGAAGGTCGAGCTGGTCGGGCTCGGCCACGCGATGGACCGCAAGCCGGCGCAGCTTTCGGGCGGGATGCGCCAGCGCGTCGCGGTCGCCCGCGCGCTGGCCATGGAGCCCGAGATCCTGCTGATGGACGAGCCGCTTTCGGCCCTCGACGCGCTGACCCGCGCCAAGCTCCAGGACGAGATCGAGCGCATCCGCGAGGAAGAGAAGCGCACGATCATCCTCGTCACCAACGACGTCGACGAGGCGCTGCTGCTGGCAGACCGGGTCGCGGTGCTGACGCCCGCGCCGGGCGCGCGGATCGGCCGGGTGTTCGAGGTCGACGTGGCCCGCCCGCGGAATCGCGAGGCGGTCAACGACGACGCGCACTTCCAGGCGCTGCGCAAGGCGATCGTGTCCTACCTCGCCTCGCTCAATGCCGAGGCGGGGACGGTGGGCGAAAGCTCGGTGCCGCTGCCCAACGTGACGCCGCTCGACCTCGCGCCCCCTCCCCAGGCCTACCGCGATGCCGCGCACAGCGCGGTCGGCACCCGCTATCTCGAGTTCTTCAAGCTCGACAAGGTCTATCCCACGCCGAACGGGCCGCTCACCGTGGTCGAGGACTTCAACCTCTTGATGGACCGCGGCGAGTTCGTCTCGCTGATCGGCCATTCGGGCTGCGGCAAGTCCACCGTGCTGACGATGGCGGCGGGTCTCAACGCCATCAGCAAGGGCGGCATCGTGCTCGAGAATCGCGAGATCACGGCGGCCGGGCCGGACAAGGCGGTGGTGTTCCAGGCGCCGAGCCTGATGCCGTGGCTGACCGCGCGGCAGAACGTCTCGCTCGGGGTCGAGCGGGTCTATCGGCACGCCGGCCGGGCCGAGCGCCGCGCCATCGTCGACTACTACCTCGACCGGGTCGGGCTCGGCGACGCGAAGGACAGGCTGGCGGCCGAGATGTCGAACGGCATGCGCCAGCGCGTGGGCATCGCCCGCGCCTTCGCGCTGAGCCCGCGCCTGCTGCTCCTCGACGAGCCGTTCGGAATGCTCGACAGCCTGACCCGCTGGGACCTGCAGGACGTGCTGGTCGAGGTCTGGAACAGGACCAAGGTGACCGCGATCCTCGTCACCCATGACGTCGACGAGGCGATCCTGCTGGCCGACCGGGTGGTGATGATGACCAACGGCCCGCGCGCCACGATCGGCAAGGTGCTGACCGTCGACCTGCCGCGCCCGCGCGACCGCAAGGCGCTGCTCGATCATCCGCGCTTCTATCAGTACCGCCAGGAAGTGCTGCACTTCCTCGCCGAATTCGATCACCGGTCGGCCGCAAGAGCCGCCTGACTTTCCGGGAGAGGGCGCGCGCGGCACCGCCGCCGTCCGCGCGATGCATCCAGTCCGCCGCGCGAAGGCGCGGCCCGGCGAGCAGCGCGGCTCGCCTCCAACCAGGAGGTGTGCGCATGCGTTCGAAGTTCCTTTTCATGATGGCCGTCTCGGGTCTGACCTGGGCCGGGCCCGCACTGGCGGCGCCGGGCGATCCGGTCGAAATCGGCGAGGGAATCACGCTCGATCCGATCCTCGCCGCGCGGCTGCGCTACGAAAGGGCCGAGCAGGACAACATCCCGCTCGGCGCGGAAGCGCTTACGCTGCGCGCGCGCGTGGGCGCGGAGATCAAGGTTTCAGGCTTCTCGTTCCTCGCCGAAGCCGAAGGCACCGCAGCCCTTTCGGACCGCTACAACGACACGCTACCGCTCAACGGGATCGAGCCCTATCCGGTCGTGGCCGACCCGGAGAATTTCGAGCTCAACCGGCTGCAGGTATCTTATATGAGGGACGGCACCGGGCTTACCGTGGGCCGCCAGCGCATCAACCTCGACAACCAGCGCTTCGTCGGCGCGGTCGGCTGGCGGCAGAACGAGCAGACCTTCGACGCGGTGCGCGGGCAGGCGAAGCTCGGGCCGGTGGCGCTCGACGCGACGTATTCGATCTCCCAGCGGACCATTTTCGGGGTCGACAGCCCGAACGAGCATTTCGACGGCGACCTCGTCCTGCTGGGCGCGGGGGTCAAGCTGGCGCCGGTCGAGGCCAAGGCGTTCGCCTACCTGATCGACTACGACACCCGCCTCGCCTTCTCGAGCCAGACTTACGGTGTGCTGGTGACCGCCGGATTCGACATCCCGGGCCTGGGCAAGCTCAGCGCGCTGGCGAGCTACGCCCGGCAGAGCGATTACCGCGCCAATCCTGTCGGCTACGACGCGGATTACTGGAACGCGCAGCTCGGCCTCGCAGCCTTCGGCTTCACGCTCACCGCCGGCTACGAGGAACTCGGCAGCGACGGCGGAGTGGCCGCGTTCCAGACCCCGCTCGCCACGCTGCACGCGTTCAACGGCTGGGCCGACCTGTTCCTGACCACCCCGGCGAACGGGCTGCGCGACCACTACGCCGGAATCGGCAGGACGTTCGCGGTGCCGTTCCTGCCCGGCCTCAGGGCCGACCTGACTTATCACGAGTTCGACGGCGATTTCGGCGGGCTCGACTACGGCTCCGAATGGAATGCCTCGCTGGGCTTCCGGCTCGGCCCGGTCGCGCTGCTGGCGAAGTACGCGAACTACGACGCGAGCGGCTTCGCGGCCGATACCGAGAAATTCTGGCTCCAGGCGGACGTGGGATTCTGACGAAAGTAGCAAGCTCCCCTTGAGGGGAGCGGGCAGGAAAATGCTGCAGTGCAATAATGCGCTTGCCGGGGCTGGCACGAATAGGCTATTCAGGGCTCGAGCGAGACCGATCGTCCAACGGAGGACGAGCAAGTCCGGGACCGCCGCAACAGCATTTCCAGCGTGGCAAGGACGCCGCCAGTCATATCGACCTGGCGGCTTTTTTGCGTGCGCGTGCGAGGGACGATGAGACAGTGAACGCACCGGCAAGCTTCAGGCAGGCGAAGGCCCTGCAACGACCTGGGCCCGAGAAACTGGTCGTGATCGGCAACGGCATGACCGGCTGCCGGGCGGTCGAGGAACTGCTCGCCCGCGATCCCGCGCGTTACGCTATCACCATTTTCGGCGCCGAACCGCGGGTCAATTACAACCGCATCATGCTCTCGCCGGTACTCGCGGGCGAAAAGACGTTCGACGAGATCGTCCTCAACACCGCCGAATGGTACGCCGACAACGGCATCGAGCTGGTCGCCGGCGATCCGGTCGATCACATCGACCGCGCGGCCCGGACGGCCGTCAGCCGCTCGGGCCGGGTCGAACCGTACGACCGGCTGCTGATCGCCACCGGCTCCGACCCGTTCATCATCCCGGTGCCCGGGCGCGACCTGCCCGGCGTGGTCACGTTCCGCGACCTCGACGACGTCGACAGGATGCTCGCCGCCGCGGGCGGGGGCGGGGACGCGGTGGTGATCGGCGGCGGCCTGCTGGGTCTGGAAGCGGCGCACGGCCTCAGCCTGCGGGGCATGAAGGTCACCGTCGTTCACTTGATGCCGACGCTGATGGAGCGCCAGCTCGACGAGGCCGCCGGGTGGCTGCTCAAGAGCGAGCTCGAGCGGCGCGGGCAGACGATCCTGACCGGGGCGGACACGCAGGAAATCCTCGCGAAGGACGGCCACGTCGCCGGCGTGCGGCTGAAGGACGGGCGCGAGATCGCGGCCGACATCGTAGTCATGGCGGTCGGCATCCGACCCTCGGTGATGCTGGCGAAGACAGCCGGTCTCGATTGCGAGCGCGGCATCCTCGTCGACGACCACATGGTCACTTCGGATCCGGCGATCCTCGCAGTCGGCGAATGCGTCCAGCACCGCGGCGAGTGCTACGGCCTGGTCGCTCCGCTGTGGGAGATGTGCCGGGCGCTTGCAGATCACCTGGTGGATGCTCCGAGCGGCTACACCGGCTCGGTCACCTCGACCAAGCTCAAGGTCTCGGGCATCGACGTGTTCTCGGCCGGCGACTTCTCGGGCGGCGACGAGGCCGAGGACATCGTCATGCGCGACGCCGCGCGCGGGGTGTACAAGCGGCTGGTCATCAAGGACGATCGGCTGGTCGGCGCGGTGCTCTACGGCGATACCGCCGACGGCGCCTGGTACTTCGACCTCCTCCGAAAGGAGGAGGACGTCTCGGAAATCCGCGACGGGCTGATCTTCGGCCAGGCCTTCGCCTTGGGAGGTGGCGCCTTCGCGGACCCTAACGCCGCCGTTGCAGCCCTTTCGGACGACGCGGAGATCTGCGGCTGCAACGGCGTATCCAAGGGCAAGGTCGTCGCGACCATCGCGACCGGGGCGTGCAGCCTCGATGCGGTCCGCTCGCAGTGCAAGGCGAGCGCCAGCTGCGGCTCGTGCACCGCCCTGGTCGAAAGCCTGCTGGCGCTGACGCTCGGCGACGAGGTCCAGGCGGGCGTCAAGACGCTCTGCAAGTGCACCAGCTTCGGCCACGACGACGTCCGCCGCCTGATCCTCGAGAAGGAGCTGCGCGCGATCCCGCAGGTGATGCAGGAGCTGCACTGGACCACGCCCGACGGCTGCGCTTCGTGCCGCCCGGCGCTCAACTACTACCTGCTGTGCGCCTGGCCCGGCGAGTACGAGGACGACCAGAAGAGCCGCTTCGTCAACGAGCGGCTCCACGCCAACATCCAGAAGGACGGGACCTACTCGGTCGTGCCGCGGATGTGGGGCGGGCTCACCAACCCGCGCGAGCTGCGCGCGATCGCCGACGTGGTCGAGAAGTACGACGCGCCGATGGTCAAGGTGACCGGCGGCCAGCGGCTCGACATCTTCGGCATCAAGAAGGAGGATCTGCCCGCCGTATGGGCCGATCTCAATGCCGCCGGGATGGTCTCCGGCCATGCCTACGGCAAGGCGCTGCGCACCGTGAAGACTTGCGTCGGCAGCGAATGGTGCCGGTTCGGAACCCAGGATTCCACGGGCCTCGGGGTCAAGATCGAGCGGATGACCTGGGGCAGCTGGATGCCGCACAAGTTCAAGATCGCGGTCAGCGGCTGCCCGAGGAATTGCGCCGAGGCGACGATCAAGGACTTCGGCGTGGTCTGCGTCGATTCGGGCTACGAGCTGCACGTCGGCGGCAACGGCGGGATCAAGGTCCGCGTCACCGACCTGCTGTGCAAGGTGGCGACCGAGGGAGAGGCGCTCGATCACTGCGCCGCCTTCATCCAGCTCTACCGCGAGGACGCGCATTACCTCGAACGCACCGCGCCGTGGGTCGAGCGCAAGGGGCTCGAATGGCTCAAGGCGCGGCTGTTCGACGAGCCCGACACCGTGAAGCGGCTCGCGGCGCGGTTCCGCTTCTCGCAGCAGTTCATGCAGGACGATCCCTGGGCCCAGCGCGCCGCCGGCGATCGGGCTGACCTGCACAGCCATATCGCCACCGTCCGCCCCGCGCCGGAGTACGTGTGATGATGCCCAAGTCCGCTCAGGCCAAATGGCTCGACATCGGCCCGATCACCCAAATCGAGCCTGGCATGGCGGCAACTCTGCCTGTCGAAGGCGGCGACGAGATCGCGGTGTTCCACACCATGCGCGGCGAGTTCTACGCGCTGGTCAACAAGTGCCCGCACAAGGCCGGGCCCCTCAGCCAGGGCATCGTCCACGGCGACAGCGTGACCTGCCCGCTGCACAACTGGCGCATCTCGCTGCGTAGCGGCGAGGCGCTCGGCGACGACGAAGGCTGCGTGCCGACGATCCCGCTCAAGGTCGACGCGGGCCGCATCTACCTGCTGCGCGAGGCGGTCGTGCCCAAGCCCGCGCGCCAGGCGAAGGCGGCGTGAGGTTCCTCCCCGGCACGGGGAGGGGGACCGCGCGCAGCGCGGTGGAGGGGGCTCTCCTCATGGAGCAGCGCTTGTGGCGAGCCCCCTCCACCACCCTTCGGGTGGTCCCCCTCCCCATTCTGGGGAGGAAAACATGATCCGCACGACTTGCGCCTACTGCGGCGTGGGCTGCGGGATTGCCGCGACCGTGACCGGCGAGCGCCAGGTCGAGATCGCCGGCGACCCCGAGCATCCCGCCAACTTCGGCAAGCTGTGCTCGAAGGGAGCCCACCTCGGCGAGACGCTCGGGCTCGAAGGGCGGCTGCTCCATCCCGAGATCGACGGCAAGCGGACGAGCTGGGACAAGGCGATCCGCCACGTGGCGCGCAAGTTCGCCGACACTATCCGCCGCCACGGCCCTGACAGCGTGGCGTTCTACGTCTCCGGCCAGCTCCTGACCGAGGATTACTACGTCGCCAACAAGCTGATGAAGGGCTTCATCGGCAGCGGCAACATCGACACCAACTCGCGCCTGTGCATGGCGAGCGCGGTCGCCGGCCACGCCCGCGCCTTCGGCGAGGACGTGGTGCCCGCGAGCTACGACGATCTCGACGCGGCGGATCTCATCGTCCTGGTCGGATCCAACACCGCGTGGTGCCATCCGGTGGTCTACCAGCGGATCATGGCCGCGCGCGCCGAGCGCGGGACGAAGCTGGTGGTGATCGACCCGCGCCGCACCGAGACGTGCGACGAGGCCGATATCCATCTCGCATTGCGGCCGGGCAGCGACGTGGCGCTGATGAACGGCCTGCTCGCGCATTGCCGCGAAGCCGGCGTGCTCGACCAGGCGTTCCTCGATGCGCACGTCGCCGCGCCCGAGGGTTTCTGGGAAGCTCTCGACGAGGGCTCCGACTTGTGGTCGACCGCCGCCACCTGCGACCTGCCGCCGGCCGACTTGCGCGCCTTCTACGAATTGTTCGCGCGCACGCCGCGCACCGTCACGCTGTTCAGCCAGGGGATCAACCAGTCGATTTGCGGCACCGACCAGGTCAACGCGATCATAAACGTCCATCTCGCCACCGGCCGCATCGGCAAGCCGGGAGCGGCGCCGTTCTCGATCACCGGCCAGCCCAACGCGATGGGCGGGCGCGAGGTCGGCGGGCTTGCTTCGGCGCTGGCCGCGCATCGCGACTTCTCCGCGGAGAACGTGGCCGAGGTGCAGCGCTTCTGGGCCGCGCCGCGCATGGCGGAAAGGCCCGGCCTCAAGGCGGTCGACCTGTTCCGTGCGGTCGGCGAGGGGCGAATCAAGGCGCTGTGGATCATGGCGACCAATCCGGCGGTGTCGCTGCCCGACGCGGGCCGCGTGCGCGAAGCGCTCGCCGCGTGCCCGTTCGTTGTCGTCTCGGACTGCGTCGCCGAAACCGATACCCTCGAATACGCCCATGTTCGGCTGCCCGCGCTCGGCTGGGGCGAGAAGGACGGCACGGTCACCAATTCGGAACGTACGATCAGCCGCCAGCGCGCGCTGCTGCCCGCTCCGGGCGAAGCGAAGCCGGACTGGTGGATCGTGACGGAAGTCGCCCGCGCGATGGGCTGGCGCGACGCTTTCGCCTACGACCGCCCGGCCGACATCTACCGCGAGCATGCCCGGCTCTCGGCCTACCGCAACGAGGGCAGGCGGTTGTTCGATCTCGGCGTCCACGCGGCGCTGACCAACGCCCAGTACGAGGCGATGGAGCCGTTCCGCTGGGGCGGCAAGCCGTTCGCCGACGGCAGGTTTCCGACGCCCGGCGGCAAGGCGCGGCTCGTATCGGTGGCGCAGCGCCCGCTCGGCGGCGCGCTGCCGAGATGGCCGCTGACGCTCAACACCGGACGCTACCGCGACCACTGGCACACGATGACCCGCACCGGCCTCTCGCCCCGGCTGTCGCAGCACCGCCGCGAGCCGCTGACCGAGATCCACCCGCGCGACGCCGAAGAGCACGGCATCCGCGCCCACGACATTGTCCGCGTCATTACTCCGCAAGGCGAGAGCGCGTTTCGCGCCGAGATCAGCGATGGCCAGCGCCGCGGCGAGGTCTTCGTGCCGATCCACTGGACCGACAGGCAATCGAGCGGCGGCCGCGCCGGGCTGCTGCCGCGCCCGCTGGTCGACCCCCATTCGGGCCAGCCGGGTTTCAAGGCGACGCCGGCACGGATCGAGAAGCTCGAGGTCGATTGGCGCGGCTTCCTTCTTGCCCGCGCGCTCCCCGCCGCCATTCCGGCGGCCTATTTCACGCACGTTCGGGTCGGCGAGGGCTGGCTGGTGGAACTCGCGGGCGATGGCGACCCGGCCACTCTCGCGCGGGCCGTGCTGCCCGACGGCGAGCACGTCGAGACCGCCGACCCCGCCCGCGGAGGTTTGCGAGTGGCGGTACTGGACGAAGGACGACTCAGCGCCGCGCTTTACGTCGCCCGCAGCGGCCGGTTGCCCAGCCGCGACTGGTTGATCGCGCAGCTCGCGGCGGGCGATGCCCCGTCTTCGGTCGAGTTGCTCGCCGGCCGTCCGGCGGTGCCGCTGCCCGAGCGCGGTCCGATCGTGTGCGCGTGCTTCGATGTCGGCATGAATACGATCGTCGAGGCCATCGCCGGCCAGCGGCTGCTCAGCGTCGAGGCGGTCGGTGCGGCGCTTTCGGCGGGGACCAATTGCGGCTCGTGCAAGCCGGCGATCCGGCGGCTGATCGGTGAAAGCGCGACGACATCGGGGGAGGCCGCGAGTGCCTGACGAATTCCCTCCCGGCACGGTCTGGCTGGTCGGCGCCGGCCCCGGCGATCCCGACCTGCTGACGCGCAAGGCCGAGCGGCTGATCCGGCGGGCGAGCGTGGTGTTTCACGATGCGCTCGCCGGCCCCGGAGTGCTCGCGCTCGTGTCGCCGGGCGCGCGGCCGGTCTCGGTCGGCAAGCGCTCGGGCCGCCATTCGAAGGACCAGAGGGCGATCGACGCGCTGATCGTCGAGGCCGCGCTGCACGGCGACCGGGTCGTGCGCCTCAAGGGCGGCGATCCGGCGATCTTCGGCCGGGCGAACGAGGAGCTCGCGGCGTGCCGTGCCGCGGGGATACCGGTGCGCGTGTGCCCCGGCGTCACCGCGGCCAGCGCGGCGGCTGCCAGCCTCGGCCTCTCGCTCACCTTGCGCGGGCTCGCCCGGCGGCTGACGTTCGTCACCGCCCACGCGCGAGGCGGCGAGGAACTCGATCTCGACTGGGCGGCGCTGGCCGATCCGCAGGCGACGCTGGCGATCTACATGGGCAAGGCCGCCGCGCCCGAGGTCTCGGCGCGCCTGATCGCCGCCGGACTGCCCGCGGAAACGCCGGTCGTGCTGGTCGAGAACGCCAGCCTCCCGGAGGAGCGCCACTTCGCCGCCCGCCTCGACCTGCTCCCGCTCGCGGCCCGCACCGCGCTCGGCGAAGGGCCTGCGGTGATCCTGATCGGCCAGGCCGTAGCCGAGCGAGCCTTCCCTCTGCGCCCATCGCGCCAAAGCGCGGACCTTGCGCAAGGTCCGGCTCGAGAGACCTAGGGCTTGCGCCCCAGCACCGCTTCGTTCGCGTCTCCCAGTTCGGGCGGCGGCACCACGCCGGCCTCGATCTCGCCGTCGAAGCGGACCGGGAAGCGGATCGTGCGGAACGTGCCGCGCACGCCTTCGCCTTCGATCACCAGCTTGTGGTGCGCGGCCAGCTCGCCTTCGACCACTTCCTTGGACGAATAGACCGGAGAATGCGGCACTTCGAGCGCGACCAGCCGCCGCTCCCAGTAGCTGCGCGGGTGCTGCGCGAAGATCGGGGCGAGGAACTCGATGACCTTCTCGTAATTGGCGATCCGCGCCGGGCGGCTATCGAACTCGCGCCGCTGCAGCATGTCCGGCTGGCCGACCGCTTCCGCCAGGTTCTCCCAGAACTTGGGCGGGCTCGACATGTGCAGCGCGATCCACCCGCCGTCGGCGCACTGGAACACGTAGCTTTGACTGACATGCGGCCTCGAGGACGGGCCCATCACTTCGCCCATCGACAGGAAATGGGTGAAGTCGTCGAGATTGAAGTAGCTCATCGCCTCGAACATCGAGGTCTCGACCAGCCGTCCCTTGCCGGTCTTCTCGCGCTCATAGAGCGCCGCGACCACGCCGAACGCGCCGAAGAAGCCGCTCACCGCGTCGCCGATCGCCGGCCCGACCACGCGCGGGTTGGCCGGGTTGACCAGCAGCCGCAGGAAGCCGGTGACCGCCTGGCTGACGGTATCGAACGCCGGCCGGTCCTTCCACGGCCCGTCGTTGCCGAACCCGGTGATGCCGCAATAGACGAGGCGCGGGTTGAGCCCCTGCAGCCGCTCGGGCCCGACCCCGAGCCGCTCGGCGACGCCGGGGCGGAAGTTCTGGATGAACACGTCCGCCGTCTTCACCAGCTCATCGAACGCGGCGAGGTCCTCGGACAGCTTGGTGTTGAGCTCGACCGACTTCTTGTTGCGGTTGTAGGTCTGGTAGTGCGGCGAATAGAGATCGCCCTTGAAGGCGCGGAACGGGTCGCCGGTGCCCGGCATCTCGACCTTGATCACCTCGGCGCCTAGATCGGCCAGCAGCATCCCCGCCGCCGGGCCGGTGATGAAGGTGCCCATGTCGAGGACTCTGACGCCTGAAAGCGGTTTGGCCATTCGCTTCTCCTAGCTCTTCGCGATTGCCCTAGCCGCCCCCCACTCACTTCGTCACCCTGAACTTGTTTCAGGGTCCATTTCACGGCTGACTACGGAGCGATGAGACTGGCGCAGCCTGGCCCCAAGGTTGCGTCAGTCCGCAGGCTCCAGGTGAACCCAGAGATGGATGCTGAAACAAGTTCAGCATGACGAATAAGGGGAAGCGTGCTTCAAGCGCACAACCCAGCAGGAGACACCCATGCGCATCGGCAAGCAGGACGCGCCCTATTCCGCCATCTGCACCTCGGATGCCGACTCCATCACCGTGCGGGGGCGCGACCTGATCGGCGAGATCATCGGCAAGATGGACTTCACCAGCTACTTCTGGCTGCTGGTCACCGGTGAGGAGCCCAACGAGGACCAGGCCTTCTTCGCCAACGCCATCCTCTGCGCGCTCGCCGAGCATGGCCTGGTGCCGAGCGTGGTCGCCGCGCGCATGACCTACGCCGCCGCGCCCGAGGCGCTGCAGGGCGCGGTCGCCGCGGGGCTGCTCGGCTGCGGCAGCGTGGTGTTGGGCAGCGCCGAGGTCGCCGGCAAGTTCTACGCCGAATGCGTCGCCGACAAGCACGCGCGCGGCGTCAGCGCCGAGGAGGCCGCGCGCGAAGGCATCGCCCGCCTCCGCGCTGAGAAGAAAGCGATCCCCGGCTTCGGCCACCCCCAGCACGCCGAGGGCGACCCGCGCGCCAACCTGCTGCTCGAGCTCGCCGGCTCGCGCGGCGTCGCGGGCGAGCACGTCGAGATGATGTACGCGATCAAGGCCGCGCTCCCCGACACCATCGGCCGCGCGCTGCCGGTCAACGTCAACGGCCCGATCCCGGCGATCCTGCTCGATCTCGGCTGGCCGCTGGCCGCGCTCAAGGGCATCGGCCTGCTGTGCCGCACCGCGGGGCTGATCGGCCACCTGACCGAGGAGGCGGAACGGCCGATCGGGTTCATCCTGTCGGGCGCGGCGGCGGCGGCGATCGAGTATGATGGGGAGTGATGACATGCGATTCCGAACGGTGCGGCCTAGGACCGTGCAGGCAATTGAGGTTATCGCAATCCTGGTATTTCTAACGGATATCGCATTCGTCGCCGTCGATCCGCTTTGGCCCGAATCGACATTGGCTTTGATCTATTCAGTTTTAATGCTTGGACTTGCATTCTTGGTCACTCGACGACGCAGCAAGCTGGCCCGTTTAGTCATTACATTGCTCTTTGTGCCAAGCTTGGCAATTCTCCTCCTATTTTTTGCCGGGAGCCTTTCGGAGCTTTCGAGATTTGAGATGATTTCGCTTTTCCCCACTTGGATGCTTACGCTTATTGAGATTGTATTGATGTGGACTAGCCAGTGCTCTCGCTGGCTCGCATCGAAGCACGCTCCCACCGATCAATCCTTGCCAAGCTGAGCTCGGCTGCGCACTCTGGCGGCGGGAGAGAGGCGGCGGGAGAGAGGCGGCGGGAGAGACGAATGGCGGCTGCGGAATTCGATTACATCGTCGTCGGCGCGGGGTCGGCGGGGGCGGCTTTGGCGGCGCGGCTGGGCGAGGCGGCCGACCGCACGACTTGCGTGATCGAGGCGGGCGGGCCGGACACCCATCCGTTCATCCATGTCCCGAGCTTCGTCGCCGCGGCGATCGGCCGCGAGGCGACCAACTGGCGGTTCAAGACCATGCCGCAGCCGGGCATGGCCGGGCGCGAGGTCCCGGTGCCGCGCGGGAGAGTGCTTGGCGGCTCGGGCTCGATCAACGGCATGGTCTATTTCCGCGGCCACCCGACCGATTACGACGACTGGTCCGACGCCGGCGCGACCGGGTGGTCCTACGCCGAAGTGCTGCCCTACTTCACCCGCACCGAGAACAACGAGAACTACCCGGAGAGCGTGTTCCACGGGAAGGGCGGCCCGATCAACGTCAAGCACGTCGAGGGTCCGAACGCGCTCAACTACGCGTTCATGGATGCGCTCGCCGCGCTGCAATTCCCGGCCTGCCCGGACTTCAACGGGCCGAACCCCGAAGGCTACGGGCGCCGCCAGGGCCTGATGCGCGCGGGCGAGCGCGAGACCACCGCCAAGAACATGCTCCGCCCGGCGCTCGCGCGCGGCAACATCCACGTCCAGACCGACGCCCACGTCGCGCGGGTGCTGGTCGAGAAGGGCCGCTGCACCGGAGTCGAGCTGACCGACGGGCGCGTCATCGCGGCGCGGCGAGAAGTGATCCTTTCGGCCGGCACGGTGCAGACGCCACAGATCCTCATGCTCAGCGGCATCGGCCCGGCCGCGCACCTCAAGGAGATGGGCATCGAGGTCGTGCTCGACCTGCCCGGCGTGGGCGAGAACTACCACGACCACCCGGCCAGCCCGATGCACATGGAGACCGACGACTGGACCAGCTACGGCTGGTCGTGGAAGACCGTCCCGCGCAACCTGGCTCACGCGCTGCAGTATGCGCTGACCCGCAAGGGCCCGCTCGCCGGCAACGTGTTCGAGAGCGTCGCCTTCCTGCGCACCGACGCGAGCCTCGAGCGGCCCGACGTGCAGTTCGTGTTCCAGCCCGCCAAGCGGCTGACTTATCCGAAGATCCCGTTCCCGGTCGGCCACGGCTACGCGATCAGCCCGGTCGCGCTCTATCCGAAGAGCCGCGGCACCGTGCGCCTCGCCAGCAAGGACCCGGGCGCCCCGCCGCTGATCGACCCGCGCCTGCTCGAGCACCCCGACGACATCAAGCCGCTGATCCGCGCCTTGAAGATCGCCCGCGCCGCCTTCGCCAGCGAGCCGTTCGCCGAATACGACGGCACCGAGGTCGCGCCCGGGCCCGAGGTCACCACCGACGAGCAGTTCGACACCTACATCCGCGAGACCGGCTACACCGTGCACCACCCGGTCGGCACCTGCCGCATGGGCTCGGACGCGGGCGCGGTGGTCGATCCGCAATTGCGCGTCACCGGCATCGAGGGCCTGCGCGTGGCCGACGCCTCGGTCATGCCGAGCATCATCGGCGGCAACACCAACGCGCCGTGCGTGATGATCGGCGAGCGCGCCGCCGACTTCGTGCTCGGCAGGAAGCCGCTCCCCGCCGCCGAGCTGCCGCCCGAGAGCGTGGCGCGGTACAAACCCAAGCCGAAGAGGAAGGCGGCGTAAGGAAAGTCCCCCTCCCGCTTGCGGGAGGGGTTAGGGGTGGCCAGAGTGCCGTCCCCGGAGACACGCCCACCCCCGGCCCCTCCCGCAAGCGGGAGGGGAGAGGACAAGGAGAGCACATGGCCCGCGAACACATGAAATCCTGGCAGGTCGGCGATGTAACCGTCACGCGCGTGGTCGAGCTGTGGGACTTCCAGGACAACATCCAGATGACAATGCCCGACGCCACGGCGGAGGAAGTCATCGCGATGCAGTGGCTGCACCCGCACTATGCGACGCCCGACGGCAGGCAGCGGATGAACTTCCAGGGCTTCGTGGTGCAGGCGCCCGGCCGCGTGATCGTGGTCGACAGCTGCATCGGTGCCGGACGGCAGCGGGATTTCGACGTGTTCTGCGACTTGCCTGAAGGGTTCCTGGAGGACCTCGAGAGCCTCGGGTTCAACCGCCATGACGTCGATACGGTGATGTGCACGCACCTGCACTTCGACCACGTCGGCTGGAACACCTACAAGGACCCCGAGACCGGCGAGTACAAGCCGACCTTCCCCAGCGCCCGCTACCTGTTCGGCCGCACCGAATACGACGCATGGCAGAACACCATCCGCCACGACGGGGTGCACACCGACACCCATCTGGTCGAATGCGTCGACCCGATCGTCGCGCTGGGCCTCGCGGACTTCATCGAAGCCGATCATGTGATCGCTCCCGGCATATGCTGCGAGCCGAGCCACGGCCACACGCCGGGTCACGTCCACGTCCGCATCAGCTCGCAGGGCGAGGAAGCAGTCATCACCGGCGACCTCATGCACCATCCGATGCAGGTCGCGATGCCGCACCGGCAGGCGACGTTCGACATGAACAAGGAAGCCGGCCGCCACACCCGCATGGGCTTCGTCGAGAGGTATTCGGACAGTGGCGTGCTGGTAATCGGCGCGCATTTCGCCGGGCCGACCGCCGGGCACATCGTCACCCACGGCGAGGGCGACGTGCGGTTCGACGGGCTGGGCCTGTGATCCTTCGAGACGCGTCTTCGAGACGCCGCTGCGCCAGAGGCGCAGTTCATCCTGAGCGGCTGCTGCAAGCAGCCGGCCGAAGGGCGGCTCCTCGGCCGCTCCTCCGGATGAGCGGTGGCTTTCCCCATCCCGCTCATCCTGAGGAGGGACTGAGCGAAGCCCGCAGGGCGAAGTCGAACGCCCGTCTCGAAGGACCCGCCGCATGACCAAGCCCATCCCCGAATACCCGCTCGACATCTTCACCCCCGACGCGGTCATCAACGCCCGCGCGGTGGACGACGCGCTTCGCGAGTTCGCCCCGGTCGTGCGCCTGGCCGACGGCACTCACATGCTCGGCCGCCATGAGCACGTCGCCGCCGGCCTGCTCGACTGGAAGGCGTTCTCCTCGGCCTCGCGCCCGTGGCACGACCCGACCAGCCCGCGCCCCGAGATCCTGCTCACCGACGACCCGCCGCGCCACACGCAGGTGCGCAAGGTCATCGCCGATGCGCTCAGCCCGCGCGCGCTGGAGCGCGTCAGGGGCATCTTCGAGGTCCGCGCGCAGGAGCTGCTCGAACGGCTACGTGCCCGCGCTGGCGAGCCGGTCGACGCCGTAGGGGAGGTGGCGCAGGCCTACGTGTTCCAGGTCCTGCCCGACATCCTCGGCCTGCCCGAGGAAGGCCGCGAGCACATGCACGGCTTCTCCGAAATGGTCTGGGCCACCATGGGCCCGCCGGGCGAGCTGTTCGACCAGGCGATGCAGCACGACTATTCTGCCGTGATCCGGTGGCTCGAGACCCAGTGCGAGCGTTCGGCGCTCGATCCCGCGGGCATCGGCGAGACGATCTACGCCGCCTCCGACACCGGCCAGGTCACCCGCGACGAGGCCAAGCTGCTGCTCCAGACCGTGCTCAGCGCCGGGGCCGACACCACCTTCATCACGATGGCCAACGCACTGCGCGCCTGGGCCGAGTTTCCCGGGGAATACGCAAAGCTGCGCGCCGAGCCGAGAAAGGTCCGCGTCGCATTCGACGAATCGCTGCGCTGGGATTCGCCCTCCCGCATGGCGGGTCGCGTCACCACCCGGGAAGTCGAGATCGACGACTACGTCATTCCCGCCGGCACCCGCTGCGGGCTGATGTTCGCCGCCGCCAACCGCGATCCGCGCTTCTGGGAGGCGCCCGACGAATACCGCTTCGACCGCGACAACAAGCATTCGCTCGGCTGGGGCTACGGCGTACACGGCTGCGTCGGCCGCACGCTGGCGCAGATGGAAGCGAGCGCGCTGCTGGGCGAGATCGTCGCCCAGGTCGAAAGCATCGAGCTGGCGGGCGACTACGAACCGTGGATGACCACCGTTGGCCACGGCCCGATCCGCCAACCCGTCAAGCTCAACTTCGCTTGAGTTAACCATGGCCGCGCCCGTCATCCGTATCGATGCGATCCGCTACGCGCGGCACGAGCGCACCGCGGTTAACAATTTCTCGCGCCCCGTGGACGACCACGATCTGCCGATGCCGCTCGACTATTTCGTGTGGGCAATTCATCGCGAAGGGCAGCCGCCGGTGATCGTCGACACCGGGTTCGGCGAGGATGCGGCGGCCGCCAGGGGCCGGATCGTCACTCGCCCGGTGATCGAAGGGCTGCGCGCGGCCGGCATCGACCACCTGCTGGTCGAGGACGTGATCCTGACTCACCTGCATTACGATCACGCCGGCTCGCTGAGCACCTTTCCCAACGCGAGGTTCCATGTCCAGGATGCCGAGATGGCCTTCGCCACCGGACGCCAGGTCTGCGACCGCGAGGTGCGCGCCCCGTTCGACGGCGAGCCGGTCGCGCAACTCGTACGCAAGCTCTACGCCGACCATGTCGTCTTTCACGACGGCGACGAGGAGTTCGCTCCGGGCATCATGCTACGACTGTGTCACGGGCATACGGCAGGACTGCAAGCCGTCTGCTGCGAGACCGACCGTGGAACCGTGGTGCTCGCCAGCGACGCGGCGCATCTCTACGCCAACATCACCCGCCGTATCGCTTTTCCGATCTTTGTCGACGAAACCGCCTACTCGAAAGCGCAGGAGCGGGTGATGGAGCTGGCAGGCGGATCGCTCGACCACGTGATCCCCGGCCACGACCCGCTGGTGCTGGCCTGCTTCGAGGCCGACAACGACATCGCCCGCGTTGATCTTCCGCCGCTGGTGTCTATCGCGAGCACGCAATGACGACGGTCGGATTCCTCGGTCTCGGGCGGATGGGCGCGCCGATGGCGGCCAACCTCGTCGGCCATGTCGAAACGCTGGTGGTGCACGACCTCTATCCGCCCGCGGTCGGCGCGCTGGTGGCGAAAGGCGCGCAAGCCGCCGGTTCGGCGCGCGCGCTGGGGGAGCGCTGCGACCTGGTGTTCCTGAGCCTGCCTACCCCCGGGATCGTGCGCGAGGCGGTGACCGAAGTCGTCTCCATCGGCACACCCCGCATCGTCTGCGACCTTTCCACTTCGGGTCCCGCGCTGGCGCAGGAGCTGCACAATACGCTGACCCCGCGCGGGATCGCCGGCTTCGACGCGCCGGTCTCGGGCGGCATCCGCGGGGCAGAGCAGGGCACCCTGGCGATCATGGTCGGCGGACCGGAAGCGCGCTGGCCGGAGCTGGAACCCCTGCTGCTGCGCCTCGGCAGGCCGTTTTACATGGGCGAGAGTCCCGGCGCGGGCCAGGTGATGAAGCTTGCCAACAATCTGCTCAGCCTCGCCGCGATCGCCACCACCGCCGAGGCGATGACGCTCGGGGTCAAGGCCGGGCTCGACCCGGCGCGGATGATCGAGGTGCTCAACGCGGGCACGGGAGCCAATTCGGCCACTCGCGACAAGTGGCCGCGCGCCGTCCTGCCGCGCACCTTCGACTTCGGCTTTTCCGCGCAGCTCAGCCTCAAGGACACCCGCCTCGCGCTCGACGAGGCGCGCGCGATGGGCGTGCCGCTGCCGACCGGCGAACGGCTCGAGGCGCTGCTCGAACGCGTGCTGGCGGCTTACGGCGACGGCGCCGACTTCACCGAGATGGCCAAGATCGTCGAAGCCGACTCCGGGCTCGATCCCGCGCGCGGGGCCTGACCACGCCGAACCCGGTCAGTGGGCAGCATCCCAGGTCTTGCCGGTGCCGATCTCGATGCCGAGCGGCACATCGAGCTTGACCGCGGGCAGCGCGGCTTCGGCCATGACCCGCTCGATCACCGGACTGGCGGCGGCGACATCGCCTTCGGGAAGCTCGAACACCAGTTCGTCGTGAACCTGCAATAGCATCTTCACTTCGCCCAGGCCGGCATCGGCCAGCGCGGCCGGCATGCGCGCCATCGCGCGCTTGATGATGTCCGCGCTGGTGCCCTGGATCGGCGCGTTGATCGCCGCGCGCTCGGCGCCCTGGCGCTCGTGCGGGATCTTGGCGTTGATGCGGGGGAACCACGTCTTGCGGCCGAACAGCGTCTCCGAATAGCCGCGTTCGCGCACGCTCTCGAGCGTGTGGACGATGTAGCGCTGGATGCCGGGGAAGCGCTCGAAGTAGCGGTCGATGATCGCCTGCGCCTCGTCGGCCTCGATGCCGAGCCGGCCGCCGAGGCCCCAGCGGCTGATGCCGTAGAGGATCGCGAAGTTGACCGTCTTGGCGCGCGCGCGGGTGTCGCGGTCGACTACGCCGAACATTTCCATCGCCGTGCGCGCGTGAATGTCCTCGCCGGCGGCGAAAGCCTCCTTGAGCGGCGGCACGTCTGCCATGTGCGCGGCGAGGCGCAGCTCGATCTGCGAGTAGTCGGCGGCGAGCAGGACCTTGCCGGGCTCGGCGACGAAGGCCTCGCGGATGCGGCGGCCGATCGCGGTGCGGATCGGGATGTTCTGCAGGTTGGGGTCGGTCGACGACAGGCGCCCGGTCTGCGCTCCGACCAGCGAGTAGCAGGTGTGCACGCGCCCCGTCGCCGGATTGATCGCCGCCTGCAGGGCCTCGGTGTAGGTGCTCCGAAGCTTCGAATGCTGGCGCCAGTCGAGCACCATCCGCGCGACCGGCGCGCCCTGGTTGGCGAGCTGCTCGAGGATCGCCTGGTCGGTCGAATACTGCCCGCTCTTGCCCTTGCGGCCGCCCTTGTAGCCCATCCTGTTGAACAGCACGTCGCCGAGCTGCTGGGTGCTGCCGACGGGGAACTGATGCCCGCAGCAATCCCAGATTTCCGCCTCGATGCGGGCGATTTCCCGGGCGAACTCCTCCGAGAGCCCGGCGAGCGCCCGGCGGTCTACCTTTATGCCGTTGCGCTCCATGGCGGCGACCACCGGGATCAGCGGGCGGTCGACCCGCTGGTACACGCGCGTGCCGCCTTCGAGCGCGAGCCGGGGCCTGAGCACCTTGTGGAGCCGCCAGGTCACGTCCGCGTCCTCGGCGGCGTATTCGGTCGCGCGGTCGAGCGGCACTTCGCCGAACGGGATCTGCTTCCTGCCGGTGCCGCAGATGTCCTTGTAGGTCAGCGTGGTGTGACCGAGGTGACGGCGGCTCAGCTCGTCCATGCCGTGCCCGCCGCCGATGCCTTCCTCCGAGCGGCCCGCGTCGAGGTCGAAGCTGATCACCATCGTGTCGTCGACCGGCGCCACGGCGATGCCGTTGCGGGCGAAGATGTTGATGTCATATTTGACGTTCTGCCCGACCTTGAGCACCGCTTCGCTTTCGAGCAGCGGCTTGAGCGCCGACAGCGCGGCGGCCTTGTCGACCTGCACCGGGCGCTCGGCGAACATGTCGGTCCCGCCGTGGCCGAGCGGCACGTAGCAGGCGTCGTTGGGACCCAGGGCCATGCTTATCCCGGTCAGTTCGGCGCGCATCGCGTCGAGATCGCTGGTCTCGGTGTCGATCGCCACCAGCCGGGCGGCGAAGGCGCGCGCGACCCAGTGCTCGAGCCGCTCCATCGACTGGACGGTTTCGTAGGCCGCGCGATCGACCGCGGGCCATTCGGGAAGAGGCTGGCGGTTGCCTTCGGCCGAAGCGGCCGCGCCGGCACGCTCGGGTTTGGTCGGATTGAGCTGGTTGGTGCGCTCGGGGCTGCCCCGTCCGTCGCCGAGCCGCTTGAGCAGGCTGGTGAAGCCGTGCGCCGAGAGGAATTCGACGAGCGGCTCTTCGGGGATCGGCCCGAGCTTGAACTCCTCTAGCGCCATCGGCAGCGGGCAGTCTTCCTTGAGCTGCACCAGCACGCGGCTCAGTTCGGCCATCGCGCGGCTCTCGATCAGCCGCTCGCGCAGCTTGCCCGGTTTCATCGCCGGCGCCGCATCGAGCGCCGCGGTCAGCGAACCGTGGTCCTGGATCAGCTTCGATGCTGTCTTGGGCCCGATTCCGAAGATGCCGGGAATGTTGTCGACCGAGTCCCCCATCAGCGCCAGCACGTCTCCCACCAGCTCGGGCGGGACGCCGAACTTCTCGACCACCTCGGGGATCTGGATGCGCTGGTTCTTCATCGTGTCGAGCATGTCGATGCAGCCGCCTTCGTGGCCATCGACCGGCTCGGCACATTTGCCGACGAGCTGCATCAGGTCCTTGTCGGAGCTGACGATCGTCACGTCCCAGCCGCGCCGGGTCGCTTCCCTCGCATAGGAAGCGATCAGATCGTCGGCTTCGAGGTCGTCCTCCTCGATGCACGGCAGGCTGAACGCACGGGTCGCGTCGCGAATCAGCGGGAACTGCGGCACCAGGTCCTCGGGCGGCGGAGGACGGTTGGCCTTGTACTGGTCGTAGAGCTGGTTGCGGAACGAGGTCGCGCCCTTGTCGAGGATCACCGCGAGGTGCGTGGGGCCGTCCGCCTTGTCGAGGTCGTCGGCGAGCTTCCACAGCATCGTGGTGTAGCCGTAGACCGCCCCGACCGGCACGCCGTGCGGGTTGGTCAGCGGCGGTAGCCGGTGATAGGCGCGGAAGATGTAGGCCGATCCGTCGACCAGGTAGAGATGCTGCTTGTCCGCCATGGCCGGTTGTTAGGGCGAGAGCGAGGCCCGGGCAACGGGCCGCGGCACCTATCGGACGGTAGGGTTGCCTTGCCACAAAGTTGCCACTATTCACCGGAACTGGAATTCGCCTTCTGCGGGTTTCATACCCGCCCCTCACCGGGTGGGTCCTTATCTCGCTGATAAAGGAAGATAATCATGCGCAAGATCGTTCTCGTCGCCGCGATTGCCGCCGGCGCCCTCTCGCTCGCCGCCTGCTCGGAAGGCACTGAAGACGCCGCCGGCGACGCCGCCGATTCGGCGATGGCCGACGCCGAAGCCAACCTCGAGGCGGCCGGTGAAGCCGTCGACGATGCCGCCGCCGAAGCCGGCGCCGCGGTCGACGATGCCTCGGCTGAAGTCGAAGCCGAAGTTCAGGACGAGTCCGAGGCCGAAGCCGCGGTCGACTGATCGTTTTCCCTTTGGGGAACAGGAGGGGCGTGGCCGCGAGGCCGCGCCCTTTTCGTTTGCGCTAGTTGGCCGCGACCGCCGAGGTCGATGTGCCGTAGCGCGCGTTGGCGTACTGCCGGGCCGATTCGCCGTACCCGTCGTAGATCGCACGCGCGATGTTGGCGATCCGGCCTTCCCGATTGAGTCGCGTGCCCTGGCCGGTGACGTAAATCGCCACCGCGATCGTGCGTCCGTCGGGCGTGGTGATGATGCCGATGTCGCTCGAGGTGTTGTTGAGCGATCCGGTCTTGTGCGCGACGGTGACGCCGGCGGGAAGCATCGCCGGGATGCGGCGCGTGCCGGTGCGGCAACGTTCCATGGCACTCAGAATCACGCGATTGCTCGAAGCGCTGAGCCACTGGCCCTGGTAGATCCCCTGGAGCAGCCTGACCATTTCGCGCGGCGTGGCGCTGTCGCGGATGTCGACGGCAACGGCCGGATCGACTTCGCCGTCGTCGCGCACCAGCGTGGCGATGTCGCGGGTCAGGGTGAATTCGCGCAGCCCCGCGCGCCGCGCCCAGTCGTTGACCGCGGCCGGGCCGCCGACGGCCGCGAGGAGTGCGTCGGTCGCCGGGTTCGAGCTGCGCGTGATCATCAGGTCGATCAGCTGCAGCGCGCTCATGTGTTCGCCCGGGCGCACCGGTGCGACCGAGGTCGAAAATCGCTTGGAGGGGACCGGCATCAGCAGCGGGAATTCGCTGCTCAGCGACCAGCGGCCCTGGTCGACGCCTTCGAGGAACGTCGCCGCGATGGCGATCTTGCTGGTGCTGGCCATCGGGAAACGCTGGTCGCCGAGAACGGCGACTTCCTCGCCGGTGGCGAGATCGATCGCGGCGACGCCGATGCGGCCGCGCGAGCCGTCCGCGATCTGCGCGATCTGCTGCGCCAGCGGACTGTCGTATCGGGCCGAGAAGTCCTGCGGCGCGCGCACCTGGGTGCCGAAAGCGCTGTCGAACGCCGATTCGAGGTTGACCTGCTGCGCCTGCGCCGGCGCGATGCTCGCCGCGAGGCTTGTGAAGGCCAGCGCGAAGCCGGCCGCGACCCGTCCAAAGATGTTTCTTGTCATGCCCCGAAGAGTATCCCCGTCAATCTTGTCAAAAACTTAACCACGGACGGAATTGCAGCAATCGGTTTCGCGACGAACGGACTCCTCGAGGCGGTCAGCCGAGCCTGAGGCGGGAACCGGCCTACGCCGGCTTGCGAAAACGCAGCACGAATTGGTCGGTCTTGCCGCGAATCTCCGGCGCGAAGACGTTGGCCGTACGCGGATCGTCGGGCCGGGCGTAAAGATCGCCTTCCGCCTCGAGCACGAAGCCGGCGGCGCTCAGCGCGGCAATCGCCGCCTGTCGATCCATCCGGTGAACCGCGTTGGCGGCTGCCGGGCCGGCCCCGACCGCGGCGCTATGATCGACAACCAGCAACGTGCCGCCCGGCTTGAGCGCCGCCTGGAGCGCGCTTACCGCGCGCGCGGCGGTTCCTTCGGGCATCGCGCCGAGGTAGAGGTCGTGGAAGTTCTGCACCGTGACGATCGTGTCGAGCGGCTCGGGGAACGGAGGCGCCGCGACCGGCCCGCGCAGCGGCACGACATTCGCCCGGCCCGCTGCGGCCGCGGCCTGTTCTTCCCCGTAGGCGGCGCGGAAGGCGATGAACTCGTCGGGCTGGAACGCGTAGACCTTGCCTTGCGGCCCGACCAGGTTCGAGAGGATTCGCGTCCAGTAGCCGCCGCCCATGATGTAGTCGCCGACCTTCTCGCCCCGCTGGATCTGCGCGAACGCGAGGAGCTCGGCCGGGAAACGCGCCGCGTCGCGGCTCGAATCGGCCTCCGGGCGCTGCGGATCGGCGAGCGCGGCGGCGTAGTCGGCAAAGCCTGCGGGCGTGGAACCCGTCTCGCCCGAGGGTGCACAGGCGGCCAGCGAAAGGGCCAGGCATAGAGACAACGTCACGCGCATGATGGCGTCTCCCGTTCTTGTCGGACGCGTTGTATCAGGCGGGTGCCGGCAGGCAAAGCACGGCGGCTCAGGCCGCACCCGCGCCTCCGCCGGTCATGTTGAGCTGCGCGAACTGGGCGTGCGTATCGCGGGTCTCGAACGTGATGGGACCAGCGACCGAGGCCCACCCCCGTCCCAGTTCGATCTCGCCCGCCGCGCCGCGCGAATCGTGCATGGCGCGCATCGGTTCGCCCGTCTCCCGGTCCAGGATCGGTTCGCCGCGGGCATCGATGAAACCCGGCACCTTGAGCAGCGCCCGGCGGCCTTTGACATCGACTGCCAACCCGACGAAGGCGAATTCCGGCTCGAGAACGGTGTCGAACCGGGCGGGAAAGACCTGCAGGAACGTCGATGCAGGATTCGCTGCGAGTTCGCGCATGACCGCGAGCAAGGCGGCGCGCTGATCGCCGCTGGCGGTTTCATCGACGATCGGCTGGGCCCGTCCTCCGTCTTGCGCCGGTGGACCGGGCCACTCCGCGACCAAGGCGAGAGAAAGGCCGTTGAGCTCGGTCTCGCCGAACCAGCCGCTTTCGATATAGAGCCCGACCACCCCCCGGACGGGCCCCGAGGGCTGCACGGGAATCGGCTCGCCCCCGCGCGCGTAGGGGCGGTTGCTGTGAACGAACTCCTGCCCGGTCACCGACCAGGGCACGCTGCCAACCTCGGACATGAGACCTGCCCCCCGCCCCGGATCATACGCAGCTGAGGTTCCGAGAGCCTTATGAGCTGCGGTTCCGATACAATGATGACGGGCGGTTTACGAATATAGTTAAACGCCGAAGGGATAAGTCTCCGGCAGCCCGTGATCGGGCTCGGGCGGGCCGAGCGCTTCGAGCGCCCGGGTCTCGTCGAACCACACGAAAGCATCGAACTGGTCGGGCAGCACGGCCTCGCTGTAATGGCTCCAGCGCTCGGTCTCCGGGCGGTATATCACCCCGATGAAGCGCTCGAGCCGCGGCTCGGCCAGGCGCCGGCGCAGCGCCTCGTGCGTGCCGCCGGAAAGGTCGAGCAGGAAGCGGCCGACGCCGCTGTCGTGAAACTGCCGCTCGTAACTGTCGCTGCGGCTCGGCAGCACCCGCTTTACCTTTCGTGGTGAATCCCAGTCGTCGGCGGCGGTGACGGTGCCGACGTGCATGCCGAAGCCGATCAGCGCCGCCTCGTTGCCCCGGCGCTCGCGGACCAGCTGACCGAGGTTGTGCTCGGACCGCACCGAACCCATCTCGGTCGCCCGCGCGTCGCCGATGTGGCTGTTGTGCGCCCAGACCAGCGCCTTGGCATCCGAACCGCCGTGTTCGAGCAGGTGCTCGAGCGTCTCGGCCATATGGCTGTCGCGCAGGTTCCAGCTCTCGGCGCCGCCGTAGTACATGATCCGGTAGTATTTCTCGGCCGCGGCGACGAGCCGGGCGTTCATCGATGCGCCGAACATTTCGCCGTCCTCGTGGAGCGCGCGCTCGAGCAGGTCGCGGCATTCGTCGACGACCTGCTGCTCGCATTCGGCGTAGCCCCGACTTAGCGCGGCACGGCCGTAAGTTGCCGGCTCGGCCTGCCACGGAGTCAGGCAGCCGTAGCGCTCGCGCGCGACCGCCGCCGCCTCGGGGTCGTGCTCGTCGAGGTAGGCGAGCACCGCCTCGATCGAGCCCGACATGTTGTAGATGTCGAGCCCGTAGAAGCCGGCCATTTCGTCCGGCTCGCGGCCTGCGTTGATGGAGCGCAGGTCATGCATCATCCGGTCGATCACGGGGTTGCGCCACATCCAGGTCGGGAACCGCTCGAACGGTTGCGATTGCGCCTCGCGGTGCGGGCGATGGCGGATGTACCGGTCCATCGAGGCGGCGTCGGACCAGTCGGCTTCGGCCGCGACGATGGTGAAACCGTGCCGCTCGACGAACCGGCGGGTGATCGCGGCGCGTGCGGCGTAGAATTCGTGGGTGCCGTGGCTCGCCTCGCCAAGCAGGACCACGCGTCGGCCGGCGAAGCGGTCGAACCATTCGGCGAAGTGCGCGTCCTCATCGGGATCGGGCAGCGGCTCGGCGGCCTCGGCGATGCATTCGGCGAGCGTCAGCTCGCGTGCCGGACGGTGATTGCTCGCCGCCCGATGGCCCTCTTCCCAGCGTCCGTGCGCGCCGATCAGGGGCACGAAACGCACGCCGCCGAGGTTGTCCTCGCTCCATTCGTCGCCGCCGGTGCGGGTCACGCAGAGCAGCGATTGCAGGCTCTCACCTCCGACCGGCACCACCAGCCGTCCGCCGATGGCGAGCTGGCGCTCGAGCGGCTCGGGCACCTTGTCGCCCCCCGCCGCGACCAGGATCGCGTCGAACGGTGCGTGGTCGGGCAGGCCGAGGCTGCCGTCGCCCGCGACGATCGACAGATTGGTGTAGCCAAGCTCGGCGACCCGCTCCCTCGCGGCCTCGGCGAGCGTCTCGTGCCGCTCGATCGCATGGACCTCACCGGCGATACGCGACATCACGGCCGCCGCGTATCCCGAGCCGGCCCCGACCTCGAGTACGCGGTCGCCCGGCGAGATATCGGCAGCCTCGATCATCAGCGCGACGATGTACGGCTGGCTGATCGTCTGGTCCTCGCCGATCGGCAACGGGCCGTCCTCGTAGGCGAATTCGCGCAGCCGCTCGGGCACGAAGAGCTCGCGTGGCACCTCGCCCATCGCGCGCAGGACGTGCTCGTTGCCGATACCGCGCGATCGCAAGTGACGCTCGACCATATGGGCGCGTTGCTTCTCGAATGAGGTCACGGCGCACCTCCCTGCCCGGCGGAACCGGCGGCAGCCGGCGATCAGGCCGCGGCGAGCACCTGTTCGATCGCCGGAATCGGAGAGTTCGTCAGATCCTTGGCAATCTCCCCGGCAATACGGCTTTCGAGCTCCTTGTGGCAATGCTGGCGAATCTGTCCGAGCGTCTTCGGGTCGGCTGCGATCACGATGCTCTCGATGCCGCCCTTGAGGGCCTGCGCGTTGAGCCATTCGGCTATCGCCGCGCCGTGCGCCAGCTCGTCGAGGTCGGTGCTGCCGGCCCGCTGGCCGGCCGGGTCCTGGTGCCGCACGCCGGCGCTGAAGTTGGTCAGCTCGAAGTCGTACTCGTCGATCGCCTCGAGCTTCGGCTCGAACGGCTGGCCGACGTTGCGCATCAGCTTGAAATGTTCACCGTTGGCGAGCGCGACCAGCGCCATGTGCGGGATCTTCATCGTTCGGGTCTCCTTCGCAAAACCAACGGACGAGGAGCGCGCTGGTTGCACGGCCTAGCCGAGCAGGGCTTCGGCCTGGTCGAGGATGTCCCTGAAGGTCGCGACCAGGGCCCGGTACGGATCGGGAGCGGTCATGTCGAGGCCCGCCTCGCGCAGGATCTCGGTCGGGTAGTCCGAGCCGCCCGCGCGCAACACGCCGAGGTAGCGCTCCGCCTCGGCGGGTCCGCCTTCCTGGATGCGCTTGCCGAACGCCACGCCGGCGGCGATCGAGGTCGCGTACTGGTAGACGTAGAAGTCACGGTAGAAGTGGCTGATGAAGGCCCATTCGAAGGCATAGGCCCGGTCCATCGTCACGCCCGGGCCGTGGTAGCGGGTCAGGAGGTCGTAGTAAGCCTCGCTGAAGCGCTCGCCCGAAAGGCCTTCGCCGGCCTCGGCCATTTCGTGGATCCTGAGCTCGAACTCGGCGAACATCGCCTGGCGGAAGAAGGTGCCGCGGATGTTCTCCATCTGCTGGCCGAGGTAGAACAGCTTCTCCTCGCTGGTCCGCGCCTGTCCCATCATGTGCGTGAACAGCAGCTGCTCGGCCGCGGTCGAGGCGATCTCGGCGGTGAAGGTGGCGTAGCTCGCCAGCTCGTACGGCTGCGCTTCCTTGGCGAGCAGCGAGTGCATCGCATGGCCCCACTCGTGCGCGTAGGTCCCGAGCCCGTCGTACCGGTTCGACAGGTTGAGCAGAAGGTAGGGATGAACGTCGTAGGCGCCCGGCTGCATGTAGGCGCCCGAACGCTTGCCGGGCCGCGGGAACGGATCCATCCACTTCGCCGCCGTGGCCCGCGACAGTGCCTCGACATAAGTGCTTCCCAGCGGTCGCATCGCTTCGATCGTGGTCGAGCGCATCTGGTCGAGCGTGAAGGTCCGGTCGAGCTGCACCAGCGGCGGATAGATGTCATAGTAGTGCATGTCCGGCAGGCCGAGCATGCGCCGGCGCAGCTCGAAGTAGCGGTGGAGCTGCGGCAGCCCGGCATTGGTTTCCGCGATCAGCGTTCGATAGACGCCGGTCGGCACGTTGGGCCCATCGAGCGCCATTTCCAGCGAGGTGGCGTAGCCGCGCGACTTCATCGCGAAAACGTCGCCTTTGAGCTTGGCCGCCAGCGAAGCGCCCAGCGAGGTGCCGAACTGGCCGTAGGCCTTCCAGAACTCGTCGAACACGAGCTTGCGGTCGGCGCGATTCGGCGCGTCGCGGGTCAGCGTGTAGCCCTGGTCGTCGAGCCGCTGCATACGCCCGTCGCTGAGGGTCACGGTCGGCCACGGGATGTCGGCGGCGATCAGCTGGTTACGGAATTCGCCGGGGCCGGCGAGCGGACCGGCGGCGCTGGCCATGATCTGCTCGCCGAGGGGGGTGAGCACGTGCGCGGCCTGGCGCACGGTGTCGCGCAGGCCGAACGCGAAGCGCTCGCGCAGCGCGGTGTTCCCGGCGATGAAGCGCTCGACCGTCTCGGCGCCGATCGCGAGCACTTCGGGCGCGGTCCACGACACCGCCTCGCCGAGCGCGGTGTAGAGATCGCGTGCCTGGCCGAGCCGCTCCTGCGGGGCCGAATTGCGCAAGTCCTCGTCGGCGGACAGGCTGGCGTAGACGTAGATCCGGGCGATGGTCCGGGCGAGGTCGGACTGCGCGACGAGCGCCTCGGCCATCGTCGCGGCGCTTTCGCCGAGGCGCCCCTCGTACGCGGCAAGCCCCGGCACGGCGGCGAGCGCCTCGCGCCGGGCCGCGTCCCATGCCGAGAGATCGGGGTAGATTTCGGACAGGTCCCACATTGCGCCGGCTTCGGCGGCGGCGGCGTCCTGAGCCCAGGCCGGAAGCGCCGCGGCGAGCGGTACGATGGCCGCGAGCGTCAGCGCGCCGCGCCGGTCGAGTTCGATCATGACAGCCCCCTGGAAATGCGCGAGTGTGCGGCGAAGCGGCGAGGCAGGCAAGCTCGCCAAAGTCGTTGATCGAACGGCCAGGGCGCTTGGCGGATCGGTTGCGGATGAAAGCCTGCCTGCTCCCGAAACGCGCTTGGCAGGAATTCCATTACTTGTTATGTAAATGCCATGCCAGCCGTATCCCCGACGCACGACATCCTCGCTCTCGAAGGCGGGGTGATGCTCGGCAGCCGCCTGAAGCGCCTGGCCGAACGGCTCCAGGCCGGGGCCGAGGCGATCGGACGCGATTGCGGATTGCCGACGCAGCCCGCGCAGATGCCCTTGCTGGCGGCGCTTTGGCGACATGGGTCCCTAAGCGTGACCGACGCGGCCGCCGCGACCGGCTTCAGTCAGCCCGCAGTGACCCGCATTGTCGGGCAGGTCGAGCGACTCGGCCTCGTCGAGGTATGCTGCCCGGAAGCGGACCGCCGCATCCGCAGGCTCTCGCTGACCGCGGAAGGCGTGCGAGCGATGAGCAGGGCGCAGACCTTGCTCTGGCCCCGCATCCGGGCCGCCGTCGCCGAAGCCTGCGATGTCGAGGCGATGCTGAGCCACGTCGCCGCGCTCGAGGCGGCGCTGGCGGAACGACCGCTCGAGCGGCGGCCCGGGCCCGGCTTCGCTATCCGCTCCTTCGAACCCGCGCTGGCCGAACACTTCGCAAGGATAAACCGCCAGTGGATCGAGACGATGTACGCGCTCGAGCCGGTCGACGAGGCCCAGCTCGGCGATCCCGAGGGCGAGATCGTCGCACCCGGCGGCGATATCCTGTTCGTCGAAGACCCTGAACTCGGCATCGTCGGCACTTGCGGCCTGCTCAAGACCGGCGAGGCCGAATTCGAGCTGATCAAGATGGCCGTGGTGCCCGGCGCGCGGGGACGCGGCGCCGGCGAGTTCCTGCTGCGCGCGACCATCGAGCGCGCTTTTGCCCAGGGGGCCGAGCGGCTGTTCCTGCTGACCAACAGCAGGAGCCAGGCGGCGATCCGCATGTACGAGCGCAACGGCTTCGCGCACGATGCGGCGATTCTGGCGCGCTGCGGCGGCGAATACGCCCGTTGCGACGTCGCCATGCTCCACGCGCGCTGAGCCGAGCGAAAAGGGCCGGGGATCGCTCCCCGGCCCTTTTGCTTTGCTTGCGGTCGGCTGGCTTAGAAGCCCATGCCGCCCATGTCGGGCATGCCGCCGCCGCCGCCCATGGCCGGCTTGTCTTCCGGCAGCTCGCTGATCGCCGCCTCGGTGGTGATCAGCAGGCCGGCGACCGAGGCCGCGTCCTGCAGCGCGGTGCGAACGACCTTGGTGGGGTCGATCACGCCGGCAGCGACGAGGTTCTCGTAGGTGTCGGTCTGGGCGTTGAAGCCCTGCGTCTGGTCGCCCTCGCGCAGCAGGTTGCCGGCAACCACCGCCCCGTCGTGGCCGGCGTTCTCGGCGATCTGGCGGATCGGCGACTGGATCGCCTTGCGCACGATGTCGATGCCGCGGGTCTGGTCGTCGTTGGCGCCCTTGAGGCCTTCGAGAGCCTTGGTGGCGTAAAGCAGCGCCGTGCCGCCGCCGGGGACGATGCCTTCCTCGACCGCGGCGCGGGTCGCGTGGAGCGCGTCGTCGACGCGGTCCTTGCGCTCCTTGACCTCGACCTCGGACGCGCCGCCGACCTTGATCACCGCCACGCCCCCGGCCAGCTTGGCCAGCCGCTCCTGCAGCTTCTCCTTGTCGTAGTCGCTGGTGGTGGTCTCGATCTGGGCGCGGATCTGCTCGACCCGGGCCTTGATGTCGGTGCCTTCGCCCGCGCCATCGACGATCGTGGTGTTGTCCTTGTCGATGGTGACGCGCTTGGCTTCGCCGAGCATCGAGACGGTGACGTTCTCGAGCTTGATGCCGAGATCCTCGGAGATCATCTCGCCCTTGGTCAGGATCGCGATGTCCTGCAGCATCGCCTTGCGGCGATCGCCGAAGCCGGGGGCCTTGACCGCCGCGACCTTGAGGCCGCCGCGCAGCTTGTTGACCACCAGCGTCGCCAGAGCCTCGCCTTCGATGTCCTCGGCGATGATCAGCAGCGGACGGCCGCTCTGCACCACGGCCTCGAGGATCGGCAGCATCGCCTGCAGGCTGCCGAGCTTCTTCTCGTGGATCAGGATGTACGGGTTATCCAGCTCGACGACCATCTTCTCGGCGTTGGTGACGAAGTACGGGCTCAGGTAGCCGCGGTCGAACTGCATGCCCTCGACCACGTCCAGCTCGAACTCGAGGCCCTTGGCCTCCTCGACGGTGATGACGCCTTCCTTGCCGACCTTCTCCATCGCCTCGGCGATCTTCTCGCCGACTTCGCGGTCGCCGTTGGCCGAGATGATGCCGACCTGGGCGATCTCGGTCGTGCCGGCCACGTCCTTCGAGCGGCCCTTGAGGTCCTCGACGACCTTGGTGACGGCGATGTCGATGCCGCGCTTGAGGTCCATCGGGTTGATCCCGGCGGCGACCGAGGTCATGCCTTCGCGGACGATCGCCTGGGCGAGCACGGTGGCGGTGGTGGTGCCGTCGCCGGCGATGTCGTTGGTCTTCGAGGCCACTTCGCGCAGCATCTGCGCGCCCATGTTCTCGAACTTGTCCTTGAGCTCGATCTCCT
>Ga0307505_10000423_pt1 | contig 47612 bp, 39 predicted proteins | sample 23_S_MG_FD_202183 | JGI IMG/M metagenome (GOLD analysis project Ga0307505, IMG submission 202183) | Soil microbial communities from Populus trichocarpa stands in riparian zone in the Pacific Northwest, United States - 23_S | ecosystem: Environmental > Terrestrial > Soil > Riparian zone > Trees...
GCTCCTACTACCCGAACGGCAAGGTCAAGACCGAGGCCACCGTGAAGAACAACGTGGTCGACGGGCCCGCGGTGATGTACTACGAGGACGGCAAGAAGATGAGTGAAGCCACCTATCGCGACGGGGTGCTCGACGGCAGGTCGGTTTCCTACTACCCGAGCGGCGCGAGGCGCGCCGAGGCCGGGTTCAAGAACGGCGTGCTGCACGGCGCCAGCACCTCCTGGGCGGAAGGCGGCACGGTGCAGCACAGCGTCACCTTCGAGGATGGCCGCCTGGTCACTCCGGCGAAATGAAGCGCGAGCTCCTCGGCAAGATCGAATCGCGGCGCGCCGTGGTGGGCATCGTGGGCCTGGGCTACGTCGGCCTGCCGTTGATGCTGCGTTTCTGCGAGGTCGGCTACAGGGTGCTCGGCTTCGACATCGACACGGCCAAGGTCGAGGCCCTCAACGCGGGTCGCAGCTACATCGAGCACGTGCCGGCCGCGCGCATCGCCGCGGCGCGCAAGGCGGGCTTCGAGGCCACGGCCGATTTCGCCCGCGCCGGCGAGGCCGACGCGCTCATCCTCTGCGTGCCGACGCCGCTCAACAAGTTTCGCGAGCCCGACATCTCCTTCATCATCGACACCATCGAGTCGCTCGCGCCGCACCTGCGCAAGGGGCAGCTCGTCTCGCTCGAGTCGACGACCTATCCGGGCACGACCGAGGAGGAGCTGCTGCCGCGCATCGAGGCGCGCGGGCTCGAGGTCGGCGTGGATGCCTTCCTGGTGTTCTCCCCCGAGCGCGAGGATCCGGGCAACGCGAGCTTCACCACGCGCACGATCCCGAAGGTGTGCGGCGGCGTGACGCCCGCGTGCCAGGAGGTGGGCGTGGCCCTCTACGGCTCGGTGATCGACAAGGTGGTGCCGGTGAGCTCGACGCGCGCGGCCGAGATGACCAAGCTGCTCGAGAACATCCACCGCGCGGTCAACATCGGCCTCGTGAACGAGATGAAGATCGTGGCCGACCGGATGGGCATCGACATCCACGAGGTGATCCGCGCCGCCGCGACCAAGCCTTTCGGCTTCGTCGCCTACCACCCCGGCCCGGGCCTGGGCGGCCACTGCATCCCGATCGACCCCTTCTACCTCACCTGGAAGGCGCGCGAGTTCGGCGTGCACACCCGCTTCATCGAGCTCGCGGGCGAGGTCAACGCCTCGATGCCCGACTACGTCATCGCCAAGGTCGCGGCCGCCTTGAACGCCAGCCGCAAGTCGATCAACGGCAGCCGCGTGCTCGTGCTGGGCATCGCCTACAAGAAGAACGTCGACGACATGCGCGAGTCGCCCTCGGTCATGCTGATGGAGAAGCTGCGCGACCTGGGCGCCGAGGTGTCGTACAGCGACCCGCACATACCGGTGTTCCCCAAGCTGCGCGAGCACAAATTCGACCTCGCCAGCGTGGCCCTCACGCCCGAGGCGGTGGCCGGCTACGACTGCGTGCTGCTCGCGACCGACCACGACAGGTTCGACTACGACCTCGTCAAGGCCCACGCGAAGCTCGTCATCGACTCGCGCGGCAAGTACCTCGAGCCCGCAAGCAACATCGTGAAGGCATAGACACAGCATGCGCCCCTACCCCGCGCCCATCCGCGACCGCAAGATCCGTTTCGCCCTCGTCGGCTGCGGCCGCATCGCCGGCAACCACTTCGCCGCGATCGCCCAGCACGCCGAGCGCGCGGAACTCCTCGACGTCTGCGACACCGATCCCGCGGCGCTGCAGAAAGCCGTCGCCCAGACGGGCGCGAAGGGGCATGGGTCGCTCACGGCGATGCTCGCCGCGACAAAGGCCGACATCGTCGTGATCGCCACCCCCAGCGGGCTGCACCCCGGCCAGGCGATCGAGATCGCGCAAGGGGGCCGGCACGTGATGACCGAGAAGCCGATGGCGACGCGCTGGCAGGACGGCATCAGCATGGTCAAGGCCTGCGACGAGGCGGCGGTGCGCCTCTTCGTGGTGAAGCAGAACCGGCGCAATGCGACGCTGCAGCTGCTCAAGGGGGCGATCGAGAAGCGCCGCTTCGGCCGCATCTACATGGTCAACATCAACGTGTTCTGGTCGCGCCCGCAGGAGTACTACGACAGCGCGCCATGGCGCGGCACCTGGGAGTTCGACGGGGGCGCGTTCATGAACCAGGCGAGCCACTACGTCGATCTCCTCGACTGGCTGATCGGGCCGATCGAGAGCCTGCAGGCCTATACGGGCACGCTCGCGCGCAACATCGAGGTCGAGGACACCGGCGTGATGAGCCTGCGCTGGCGCTCCGGGGCGCTGGGCTCGATGAACGTGACCATGCTCACCTATCCGAAGAACCTCGAGGGGTCGATCACCGTGCTGGGCGAGAAGGGCACGGTACGCATCGGCGGTGTCGCGGTGAACGAGGTCCAGCGCTGGGAGTTCGCCGAGCCCGACGAGGACGACGAGAAGATCAAGACGGCGAGCTACGAGACGACTTCGGTGTACGGCTTCGGGCACCCGCTCTACTACGACAACGTGATCAAGGTCCTGCGCGGCGAGGCCGAGCCCGAGACCGACGGGCGCGAGGGCCTGAAGTCGCTGGAGACCCTCATCGCCACCTACCTGTCGGCGCGCGACGGCCGGCGGGTTCCGCTCCCGCTGGATATCTGATGCCCGCCACGATTCATCCGACGGCGATCGTCGACGAGGGCGCGCGGATCGGAGAGGGCACGCGCGTCTGGCACTGGGTGCACGTGAGCGCCGGCGCCAGGATCGGCGAGCGCTGCGTCCTCGGGCAGAACGTCTTCGTCGGCAACGACGTCTCGATCGGCAACAACGTGAGGATCCAGAACAACGTCTCCGTCTACGACGCCGTGACCCTCGAGGACGACGTCTTCTGCGGGCCCAGCATGGTCTTCACCAACGTCTTCAATCCGCGCAGCCACGTCTCGCGCAAGAGCGACTACCGGCGCACGCTGGTCAGGCGCGGCGCGTCCATCGGCGCCAACGCGACGGTCGTCTGCGGCTACACCATTGGCGAGTACGCCTTCATCGGCGCCGGCGCCGTGGTGACGCGCGACGTGCCGGCGTATGCCCTGATGGCGGGCGTGCCCGCGAAGCGCATCGGCTGGGCGTGCCGGTGCGGAGAGCGCCTGCCCTCGGGCACCGGCGCTGTGGAATGCCCCGAATGCCGATCGAAGTACCGCATCACTTCCGCAGCCTGCGAGGCCCTCGCGTAGAGATGACCATCGAATTCCACGACCTCAAGACCCAGTACCGCCGCTTGAAGCCGCGCATCGACGCGCGCATCCAGAAGGTGCTCGACCACGGCCAGTACATCATGGGCCCCGAGATCGCCGAGCTGGAAGCCAGGCTCGCCGCCTATGTGGGCGCCAGATACTGCGTGGGCGTGTCCGATGGCACGACGGCGATGATGATCGCGATGATGGCGCTCGACATCCGCGCGGGCGACGAGATCGTCACCACCCCTTTCACCTTCATCGCCACGGGCGAGATGATCGCGCTCCTGGGCGCCAAGCCCGTCTTCGTCGACATCGACCCGAAGACCTACAACCTCGATCCCGCGCGCATCGAGGCGGCGATCACCCCGCGCACCCGCGCCATCCTGCCGGTGAGCCTCTACGGCCAGTGCGCGGACATGGACGCGATCAACGCGGTGGCGGTGCGCCACGAGCTGCCGGTGATCGAGGACGCCGCGCAGAGCTTCGGGGCGACCTACAAGGGACGGCGCTCGTGCGCTCTCTCCACCATCGGCACCACGAGCTTCTTCCCGACCAAGCCGCTCGGCTGCTACGGCGACGGCGGCGCGTGCTTCACGGACAATGACGAGCTCGCCACGCGCATGCAGCAGATCCGCATCCACGGGCAGAGCCGGCGCTACTACCATCCGGTGATCGGCCTGAACGGGCGCCTGGATACGCTGCAGGCGGCGATCCTGCTCGCGAAGTTCGAGACCCTCGACGAGGAGCTCGACGCGCGCACCGAGGTGGCCTCGCGTTACGCTGAGGTGCTCGCGGGCATCGTCCCCACGCCCTACGTCGAGCCGCACAACGTGAGCGTCTTCGCGCAATACACCGTGCAGGTGGAAAACCGCGCTGAAGTGCAGGCCAAGCTCAAGGAGGCGGGAATCCCGACGGCGGTGCACTACCCCGTGCCGCTCAACCTCCAGCCCGCGTTCGCGAGCCTGGGGCAGGGGGAGGGCACCTTCCCGAAGGCCGAAGCCGCCGCACGTCGCGTCATGAGCCTGCCGATGCACCCCTTCCTGGATGCGCCCACGCAGCAGCACATCGCCTCGGAGCTCAAGAGCTCGATCGTGAAGGCTGCCGCCCTGCCGTGAAATCGCATTGAAGAACCTCGACACGACCGACGCGCTCCCGGGCGAGGGCGGCCCCCCGGCCCATCGCGTGCGTCGCGTCGTCCTCTTCTTCCTCAAGTATGTGCTGGGGATCTCGCTCATCGCGTGGATGGCGCTCACCGGCAAGCTGGATTTCTCCGGCGTGGGCCTGGTTCCGCTCGCGATGGTGCTGCAGCTCGCCGCGCTCATGGTGGCGCAGACCGTGCTCGCGGCGATCCGCGTGCGCTACATCCTCGGCCACCAGGGAATCGCGACCGGCCTGTGGCAATGCGTGCTGTTCAATTGCTCCGGCATCCTCTATTCCGCGTTCCTTCCCGGCGGGATTTCCGGGGACGCGGTGCGCGCCTACCTCTTCATGAAGGCCATCCCCGACCATCGCCTCGGGATCCTGGGGGCGATGTTCCTCGACCGCGTGCTGGGCCTGCTCTCCATGGTGACGCTCGGCATGCTCGCGGCGCTCTACATGGCGATCACGCTGCCGGTGATCCGGCCGTACCTGCCGGCGTTCGCGGCGATCTTCGTGGCGCTCATCGGCGGGCTCGCGGCGGTGTACTTCATCGGCGCGCGGCACCAGCATCACGAGGTCGCGCACGGGCGCATCGCACGGCTCTGGGCGATGTTCCGCCGCGTGGTCGCGGACCTTCGCATCCACCACTATCCGGTTTCCGTGCTGTTGTCGGTGGCGCTGCAGAGCGTGCTGATCCACGTGACCGCGGTCGCGGTGATCTACCTGTGCTCGGTCCACTCGGGCGCGGGGCTCGGGTTCCTGGAGGTGTTCGTGGCGACGCCGATCGGGTTGCTGGTGAACGCGATCCCGCTGTCGCCGGGCGGGCTCGGGATCGGCGAGAACGCTTTTGAAATACTATATCGCGCCATAGGAGGGCAGCAGGGCGCCACGTCGTTCCTGCTCGCGCGGATGTTCCTCTACGCCCCTGCACTGGTGGGGCTCGCCTACATCTCGCAACGGCTGATTTTCAGAAAGCGCTGGCGCTTCGGCGCCGGTTCGGACAATTCGAGGGATCTCTCATGATCAGCGGTGCACGCATCGTGGTGACCGGCGGTGCCGGGTTCATCTGCAGCCACATCATCGACCGGATGGTCGAGCGCAACACGATCGTCGTCTACGACAACCTCAAGCGCAACGCGCTGCAGTACACGACGTTCCGCGACCACAAGAACCTGACCCTGGTGCAGGGCGACGTGCTCGACGCCGCGAAGCTGGACGACACCCTGAAAGGGGCGGACATCTGCATCCACGCCGCCGCGATCGCGGGCATCTACAGCGTGGGCGACAGCATCACGCGCACGATGAAGGTGAACCTCATCGGGGCCTACAACGCGCTCGAGTCCTGCTCCAAGCACAAGGTCGGCCGCTTCATGGACTTCTCCACCAGCGAGATCTACGGGCCGTACTCCTTCCGCAGCCGCGAGGAGGATGTCGCCAAGGTCGGCCCGGCGAGCGAGAAGCGCTGGATCTACGCCATCAGCAAGCTCGCGGGCGAGCACTTCGCGCACGCCTACGGCAGCGACTTCGGGCTCAAGGTGACGACGGTGCGCCCGTTCAACGTCTACGGCCCGCGCCAGGTGGGCGAGGGGGCGGTGCAGCAGATGGCAGGGCGCGCCCTCGCCAACGAGGACATCACGGTATTCAACGACGGCTCGCAGATCCGGTCCTGGTGCTACGTGACCGACTTCGCCGACGCCTTCGTGAGCGCGATGACGAAGAAGGAGGGCGAGGGCGAGGTGTTCAACATCGGCAACCCGCAGGCCACCACCACGGTCCTCGGGCTCGCCCAGACGCTGATCCGGCTCACGGGCTCGAAGTCGAAGATCGTCTTCAAGCCGCACCCGGGCCCGGAGGTCGAGATCCGCATGCCCGACATCGCCAAGGCCCGCAAGCTGCTCGACTTCGAGCCGCAGGTGGGCCTCGACGAGGGGCTGAACAAGGCGATCGACTGGTATCGCGAACACGCCCGGTGAGCGCGCGGCGATGAAGGTGCTGGTCACCGGCGCCTCCGGGTTCATCGGCAGGAACGTGCTGCTCGGCCTGCCGCGCGACTGGGAGGTCGTCGCCACCTATCATCGCGACGAGTCCTTCCCCGCATTCCTGCGCGAAGCGTCGCTTGGCCACGTCACGCCCGTGCGCGCCGACCTCGCCGACGGGCCGTCCGCGGCGGCGCTCGGCCAGCGCTTCCCCTCGTTCGACGCCTGCATCTACCTCGCGGCGAACGGCGATCCGGCCTACTCGGCCCACGCGCCGGCCGAGGACCTGCGCGCCAACGCGCTCGCCCTGGTGAACGTGGTCTCGACCGGCACCTTCGGCCATTTCGTCTTCTTCTCGTCGGGCGCGGTGTACGACGGGCTGAAAGGCGACGTCGATCCCGCAAGCTCCGTGCGGCCGACGCTTCCCTATGCGATCTCGAAATGGGCCTCCGAGCGCTACGTGATGCACGCGCACGCCCAGGGCCGTATCCGAGTCGCATCGATCGTGCGCTTCTTCGGCGCCTACGGGCCGCACGAGCCCGCGCGCAAGATCTACGGCAAGCTCGTGCGGCAGTTCGCCTTCGAGCGCGAGCCCAGGTTCGCCATTCGCGGCGACGGGCGCAACTACATCGACGCCATGTACGTGGACGACACCGTCCGGGCGATCCGCGCGATCCTCGACAAGGGCCGCGACACGCGCATCTTCGACCTCTGCTCGGGCGCGCCGCTCACCCTCACGGACCTCGTGCTCACGGCCGCACGCGAGTTCGGCATCGAGCCCGACATCGAGCTGGTCGGCGAAGTGCCCGAGTACATCGAGTTCCGCTCGCGCGACCGCACGATGCAGTCCGAGTTCGGGTTCCGCCCCGAAGTGCCCCTGCCCGAGGGCTTGCGGCGCTTCAAGGCGTGGATCGAAGCCACCAGACAAAAGGAATAGCCCGTGTCCTCGCAACCCAACCCCGCCGGAGCCATCGTGATCCTGGGCGCCGGGCCCGCCGGCCTCGCGTGCGCCTACGAGCTGCTGAAGAGCGGCGTGCGCCAGAAGGTGGTCGTGCTCGACCGCGCGAAGATGCCCGGCGGCGCCGGCGCGAGCTTCAAGTGGAAGAACCACACGCTCGACTACGGCCCGCACGCCTTCCATGCCCGCGGCGACGAGCCCGAGGCGCTCGTGCGCGAGCTCTTCCGCGAAGATCCGCAGGTGCTGCTGCCGCGCACGAAGAAGGTGAGGGTGCTGCTGCGGCGCAAGTACTTCAAGTATCCGTTGCAGGTGCGCGAGGCGCTGCTCAAGTTCAATCCGCTGCTGTCGATCCGGATCGTCTCGGAGTTCCTGGTCACCGGCATCATCCACATGCTGGTGTCGATCCCGGTGGAGAGCTTCGAGGACTGGGGGCGCAAGCGCTTCGGCGCGACGCTCTACAAGCTCTCCTTCGGCGACTACACGCGCAAGGTGTGGAAGACCGACCCGGACAAGATCTCGCGCAAGTTCGCGGCCGAGAAGATCCAGGGCTTCAGCTTCGTGAACCTGGTGAAGAAGCTGCTGCGCATCGGCGGCCAGGTGACCGAGCCCTACTTCCAGACGGTGCTCTACCACCGCGGTGGCTCGGGGCAGCTCTTCCTGCGGCTCGCCGACGTGATCCGCGGGATGGGCGGCGAGGTCGAGCTGGAAGCCGACGTCCACGGCCTCAGGCTCGAAGGCGAGGCGATCACCGAGGTGAGCTACGCGAAGGACGGCGCGGAGCGCTCGCTTCCCGTGGACCTCGTCGTCAACACCATCCAGCTCCCCAATTTCATCCGCCTGCTGGGCGAGCAGGCGCCGTTCGTGGCGCGCCACCATGCCGGCAAGCTGCGCTACGTCTCGCTGGTGCTGGTGTTCATCGAGTTCTCGGTCGACCGCGTCGGCGAGGACAACTGGTTCTATCTGCTGGACAACGAGTTCCGCTTCAACCGCGTGACCGAGCAGAAGAACCTGAGCGACGAGACCATGGAGCCGGGCAAGACGGTGCTGTCGTTCGAGCTCACCTGCCGCATCGGCGACGAGAACTGGAATCGCAGCGACGAGGAGATCTTCCGCATGGCGCTGGAGGACTGCCGCCGCATCCCCCACCTCGCCCCGCTGCTGGACAAGGTCACCGACCACCTCGTGCGCCGCGCGCCTGCTGTCTACGAGATCTACATCAGGCACTTCGACGCGCACGCCGAGCTCGTGCTGGGCTACATCCAGGAGCTGGACAACGTCGTGACGCTCGGGCGCCGCGGCCTCTTCCTGCAGGGCGACATGCACCAGTCGGTCGGCATGGGCCTGGACATGGGCAAGCGGCTCGCCGAGCGCCCGGCGGGCGCGGCGGCGCTGGGCAAGCTCAAGGCCGACTACGTGAAGAAGTACGTGCGGTACCTGGAAGACTACTGACCGCGACGTACCGATGACGACCCTCGCCACGATTCTCGGGCTGGCCCTTGTCTGGCTCGCCGCCTACCTCATGGGCCTGTTCGTCGTGAAGCTGCTGGTGCCGGTCGATCTCGAGAAGAGCTACGGCACGCTGATCACGCCGACGGTGGGTTACCTCACGTTCTGTCTCGCGGCTTTCACGCTTTCAGCCACGTTCACCGTGGCGGCGACCACCGCGTCGTGGATCGTCATGGGGGTGCTGGGTGTCGCGGGCCTTGCGACCCAGCTTCGCCCCGCCTGGCGGCTGAGCCCGGGGTCGATCGGGCGGGACTTGCGCCAGGCCCTGGTCCTGGCGCTGCCGATGGCGCTGGCGACGCTCTCCCCGCTGCTCTACATCGGCGCCGACACCTACGTGGGGGCCGTCAACCCCGATTTCTTCGCCGGGATGGTGGACAACGACTACCTTTTTCAAGGGCATTCGGTGTCGACGTTCGAGGAGACCGTGCGGGACACTGCCTACCCGGTCGAGAGCATCGCGGGCCACCTTCTCGCCTCGGCGCGTTTCGGCTCCGGTCTCTTCGCGATCGCCATGAAGCTCCTGCTGGGCGTGGAGATGCGCACGGCGCTCTCGCTTTCCATCGGCTTCTTCCTGCTCAGCCTGCCGCTCACGCTCTACTTCCTCTGCCGGGTCGTCATGCTCTTCGATCACCCGCAGGCACGCCTGGCAGCGTGGCTGATCGGCATCAGCGCGCCGGTCGCGATGAGCTACCTCTACTACTACCTCGGCCAGAATTCGGGCTTGCCGGCGCTGCCGCTCGTGCTTGCCAGCGCCTACCTGATGCTCACTCGCCCGGGCGCGCGAACGCTCGTCTTCTGCGCGCTCGTCTCGAACGCGTTGTTCATCATCTATTTCGCCATGCTGCCGTATGCGCTGGCGCCCGCGGGGCCGTTGGCGCTCTATCTCCTCGCGGTGCGGCGCTTGCAGCTCGCGAGCGCGGCGAGGATCGCCTTCGGCTTTGCCGCGATCTCGGCCGCGCTGATCCTCGGCAACCTGGCGAACACCCTGGAGTCGATCCAGCTCTGGCTCGGCATCATCGGGCAATCGCTCCAGGGGCAGTACTTCCTCGACTACCTCACGGAAGCGTTCTTCCCGTACTTCTTCGGGATCTACAACTACCAGTTCAGCCCCTGGCTCATGTGGCTGCTCGGCCCGACGACGGCGAGGGTGGTGGGGTTCGTGATCGCGATGGCATGCCTCGCCGCGATGGCGTGGTTCGTCTGGCGATGGGCCAGGAAGAGCGCCAACGCGGATGGCCGGGTGCTCGTCATTTCCGCGCTACTGATCTACGCGGGCGTCTGGGTGCTGTATTCGTTCTCGAAGCAGTACGGTTATGCCGTCTTCAAGATGTCCTCGTGGCTCCAGTTCATCGTCGTGCCCTTCATGGCCTACGGGATCGTCTGGCTGTGGCGGCGCGTGGCCGAGACGGGCACGCCTGCCATGCGGCGCGCGGGCCCGATGGTCGGACTTGCGGTTTGCGCGGCCTACGTGGCCCTGAACCTGACCGCGACCCTCGTGTACTCGCGCAACGGCCTGGGCAGGAACACCGATACCGGCTACATCGTTAACCACTTCGGCGTATCCGGAAACCGCGACTATTTCGAGCTGCCGGCGGCGGTCGCGCGCCACGTGAAGCCCGATGAATCGATCGGTCTCATGTTCACCGACTCGATCAGGAACTGGTGGACGAGCTACTACATCAGGGACTTCCGCCAGTCGATCCTGTCGCACGTGCTGATTCCGGGCGACGACGAGAACCTACCGGACATCGAGACGGACGTGGCGGTCGACTACTACGGCAACGTCGAGCGCCGGAAGGCCGAGCACTTCCACGGCGGTACCCGCGACCAGTTCTACCTCACCGGCAGCACCACCGACATCAATCACGACATCATCGACCAGGACTTCGGCGCGCGGCCGGTCTGGGAGAACGGCTCGTTCCGGCTGTTCCGGGCGAGCGACCTGCACGACGTCCTCCTCACGGGCAGGGGATTCTTCCGGCTCGAGTATTTCAAGCCCATCCAGGAGTACCACTTCCCGCGCGTGCTGCGCTGGTCGGCCGAAGGCGGCGAGTTCCTCCTGTTGCGCCCGAAGCGTCCGGGCGAGCCCTACCGCCTGGCTTTCGACGCGATCGTCGGCTACGAGTACCTGACCGACAGCCGCACGATCGAGCTGTGGCTGAACGGCAAGAAGATCCAGGAGGCCGTCATCAGGCACTCGGCGCGGTTTGTGTCCGAGCCGTTCCTGCCGGCCAGGGACTTCAACAAGATGGTCGTGCGCATCAAGGAGCGCAACAAGCCCTTGCCGCGCCGCTTCGTCCTGTGGAACCGCGACATTCCCACCGACTACCGGCGCATGAACATCGCGTTCTCCAACGCCAGGATCGTGACGCCGGACAGCAAGCCGCCCGCTTCCGCCCCCGCGATCGACGCGAGGATCGGATTTCTCCAGCTGCACTCCTTCGCCGAGCGCTACAACGGGCTGCAACTGGACGGTTGGCTGGGGGAGCTCGCCGAGATCGCGATCCCGGCGCCTGCGGGGGCCAAGGGGTTGCGGATGGAGGGACTCGCCCCCGGGAACCTCGGCTTCACCTTCCCGTTCCCCATCGCGGTGGCGGTCAACGGACGCGAGATGGAATACACGATCGCGGCGCCCGGCCCGTTCGCGCTCGACCTCCCGCTGCGGCCCGACGAATCCCGGGTAGCGCTCGTGATTCGTCCCAGTCAAAGCAAGAACCTGGGCGACGAGGAGATCCGCCACAAGGTCGTGCGCAGCAGCGTGAGGCTCGACGCGCTGACGTTTCGCTGAATGGCCCGCATCGAGATGACGGCAACGCCATTCTTCCGGAAGTGCCTTCCGGGCCTCGCCTGCGCCATCGCGCTCGCGTCCGGGGGATGCGGCATCGCGGAGTCGGAGCCGCCGGCGTGCCGCGCGGGCATTCCCGCGCAGGGCGAATTGCTGCGCCTGCCCGCGTTCGCCTCGCTCACGTTCCACAGGCGCACGAATTACGATGTCAAGCGCGGCGCGGGCTCCGATCTCTGGGCGGATTCGAAGTTCGAATACAGGGCGGCCCTGGATTTCATCCTGGTGCCGTCCCGGAACGCGTCGCTCGGCGCCCGATACTGCGTGGACGGGCTGTCGATCAAATTGGCGCTGCCACTGGACGAGCCACGCCGGGAAATGCTGCGTTCGCTCGCGGGCTCGGTCGCGGCCCGCACGGGCTGGAAGGCCGATCAGCTGCAGGCCCGGCTCGATGACCTGGTCGCGAAGCGCGAGAAGTACCGCCCCATCGCCCGGGAAGCCGGCGTGTCGACCGAAGCGGGCAGGGTGTCGCATCCGAACCGGGGAGAACTGTTCGTTGTCGCCTTCATCTGGCAATAGGCCGGGCCGATGCGCTTGCGCCTGATCTGGATCTACCTCCTTGCGCTCGCGACAGCGCTCGCGGTCGCGAACATCGCCGCGAGCCTCTGGCGCGTGCAGGGCAAGGAACCCCCGGAGTACGCCACGTGGACCGGCGTGCTCGAGGTGGAGCGCAAGGTCGGCCTGCTGCGCGACTTCGCGCGCGAAGGCGATGTCGACGTCCTCATCCTCAGCAGCTCGATGGGCGATTACGGCATCTCGGCGGAGACCCTCACGCGCGAGATCTCGGCGGCGAAGGGCAGGCCCTTCCGGGTGTTCAACTTCAGCATGGGCGGCGCGGACCTCACGAGCTATCCGCTGCTCTACCGCTTCGCCCGCGTGGTGGCCAGGCCGAAGGAGATCTGGATCGTCTCGCCCGTATCGACGTCGCCGATCCAGGGCGAGGGCTCGCTCGACGACCTGCTCCTCAAGGGCCCGGTGGGCCGCGCCCTCAAGCTTCCCTGGTTGCTGCCGCTGGAGTACGCCTTCCGGGACCTCCCCCTGGTGCGCAACGCCGCCGCGATCCGCGACTGGGCCGTTTACCGCGGATTCCCCAACCGTGCGAAGTCGAACCTCGACCTCTACGAGATCAACCGGCACGGGGACACGCGCTCGTGGCTCTACAACCCCAAGGAGTACGAGAACGGCCTGAAGCACATGGAGCGCCACATCGACCACGTGATGAAGTTCGTGCGGCAGCCGAACGCTGTGGAGGACCAGAAGCACCACGTCCTCTACTTCTCGACGCCGGTGATGGGCGCCGTCAACGACCTCAGGGCGCTCGCGAGCGCGGACGGCGCCTCCATCACCGTCGTCCCGTTCGACTCCGCCGTCTCGCTCGCGATTCACGATCCGGCGTTCCTTGCCGCCAGCCAGCGGTTCTACGGGCCGCTGTCCCAGTACCTGGGCGCGAGGCTCCTCGACGTGCGCACCTCGTTCGAGTCCAAGCCGTACATGATCACCGATCCGATCCACATGAATTGCATCGGCTCCGAGCAGTTCTCGAAGGTGCTGGCGGCCGCGGTCACGGGCAGGCCCGCGCCCCCGCACGTCGAGCTAGTGGCCGACGAGCGGATCCGCAAGACGTCGCCGGACCCGGCCTGGACCACCTTCACCGCGCTGGTGGTGAAGCGCCGCGACGAGCCCTCGGGTTCGCTCCGCGTGAAGTACTTCCAGAGCTGGGGCGTGAAGCGCCTGCGGCCTTTCTCGAACTTCCGCATCGCGGTTCGCCTGCCCGACGGCCGCGAGTCGGTCCTCCCGACCCGAGTCATGCAGGATGGCGAGGTGGTCGCCGACACTTCGGGCCTGGACTTCGCTTCCGTCGACCAGGTCATCACCGCGCAGCTCGTGAACAAGGGCGAGAAGATGGGCAAGGGCATGGACGTGCCGGTGGTCTCGTACCGGTGGTCGGCCGAGCGCATGCCGCCGGCCTGGTACGAGGAAGGTGCACCGGCCGTGCAAGCCGCGGCCGCGAGCTATTCGACCGGGGGCTCCATCGACGTCGCCTGGCGCAACCTGAGCGAGCCGGAGAAGCACGATTGGATCGGCCTCTTTCCCGAGGGCGGCGACGGCGCTTCGAGGGTCAGCTTCGCCTACACCCACGGCAAGGTGGAGGGCACGACGGTGCTGCCTGCGGTGGGACGGGCCGGCCGCTTCGAGCTGCGCTTGTTCCGCAACGACGGCTGGGAGAGCATCGCCACGAGCCCGCCGATCGTCGTGTCGGAGTCGACCGGAAGCGTCGCCGTGGGCGAAGCGACCGTCACGGCCGGGCATGCGGTCCCGGTGACGTGGAGCGGTCTCAACAATCCCCACAAGCAGGATTGGATCGGCCTGTTTCCGAAGGGCGCGAAGGACGACGCTCGCCGCGACTTCCGCTATACCGGCGGCGCGAAGGAGGGAAGCCTGCAGATACCCGTCGCCGAGGACACGCCCCCCGGCGAGTACGAGCTGCGGCTCTTCAGCTCCGGCGGCTGGACGCGCCTGGGGACCAGCGCCACCTTCACCATCGTCGTCCCTCCGGCCGCGGCCGCGGCGGCGAAGTAGCGAGCTAGCGAACCGATGCTCTTCCACACGCCCCTCTTCCTTCTCTTCTTCCTCGTCTTCCTCTGCTTCTACCTCCCGGTGCGGGGGACGCGCTGGGGCATTCCGATCATCGTCGTCTTCTCGAGCCTCTTCTACGCGAGCTGGAACTGGATGTTCCTGCCGCTGCTATGGGTGACGATCCTCGTGGATTACTGGCTGGGCAACGCGGTGGCCGCGACCGAGGACCCGAGGCGCAAGAAGTGGCTCGTCGCGGCGAGCGTGGCCATCAACCTCGGCATTCTCGGGTACTTCAAGTACTGGAACTTCCTCGTCGCCTCGCTCGCGCCGAACCCCGAGCTCGCGGCGCGGCTCACCCTCGGCAACATCATCCTGCCCCTGGGAATCTCGTTCTACATCTTCCAGTCGATGTCGTACGTGATCGACGTCTACCGCCGCACCCAGCCGCCGATGAAGAACGTGCTGGACTTCGCGGCGTTCGTGACCTTCTTCCCGCACCTGATCGCCGGCCCGATCCAGCGCGTGCACCAGCTGGTGCCCCAGCTCCTCAAGCCCGACACCATCACCTTCAACCGCGTCGCCTCGGGGATGCTCCTCTTCGCCGGGGGCATGTTCCGCAAGGGGCTGGGCGACGTGCTCGCGGCCTGGCACGACCCCATCTTCGCCAACCTCGCGGCCGCGCCGCCGGGGATCGTCACGGTGGCGGTGTTCACCTTCGGGCTGCAGATCTACCTCGACTTCTCGGGCTACAGCCAGATGGCGGTGGCACTCGCCCGCATGCTCGGCGTCGACCTGATCCAGAACTTCAACGCGCCGTACCTGGCGACGTCGATGCGCGACTTCTGGCGCCGCTGGCACATCAGCCTGTCGCTCTGGCTGCGCGACTACCTCTACATCACGCTCGGGGGAAGCCGCGTGCGGCTGCCGGTGCAGATCGGCAACCTGCTGTTCACGATGACGGTCTGCGGCCTGTGGCACGGGGCGGGGTGGAACTTCGCCATCTGGGGCCTGCTGCACGGCCTCTACCTGGCGTACAACACGCTCTTCGATCGAGTCGCGGGCGGCTGGCTGGACCGGCACCGTGCGTTCAAGCCCGTCCTGGCCATGGTCTCCCTGCCGCTCACGTACCTCGCGGCCAACTACGCGTGGGTCTACTTCCGCCTGCCGACGCTCGACCTGGCGATGCTGGCCAACCGGAAGATCCTCGAGTTCGTCCTGCATCCGCAGGTGCCGATCGTGCCGTGGGGCATCCTCTCGATCTTCGGGGTGGTGCTCGCGATGGACCTGGTGACCCGCCTCAAGGGCGAGATCCTGCCGTTCCAGGGGGAGATGACGCGGCCGCGCGCGCTGGCGTACGGGGCGTTCACCGCGATCGTCTTCGCGGCGAGCCTGGTGCTGGTGGTCGGCGCGCCGGTGCAGCAGTTCATCTACTTCAATTTCTGACGTAACAGTCCAAGGCCCTTCCGAACGGACCATTTAGGCGGGCAGGAAGCCCACGGTAGTGGTAATTTGTACGTCTCTTTGGGAGACCAAACCAATGTTGGCGCGTGTGCTAAAGGCAGCACTGGCGGCGTTTGCCCTGGTTTCGGCGGCCGTACCGGCCGCGGCCATGACGGTGCGCCCGGCGACGTTCGACCAGCTGGTCGACACCGCAGCCGTGGTGTTCGAGGGCGAGGTCACCGAGAACCGGGCGGCGCGCGACGAATCCGGGAACATCGTCACCTACACCACGTTCACGGTGCGCGACGCGGTGAAGGGCTCCCCGGGCGCCACATACACGATCAAGCAGGTCGGCGGCACGCTGCCGGCCGAGAACCTCACGTACAAGGTGGAGGGTGTGCCGACCTTCAAGGTCGGCGAGACCTACGTGGTTTTCCTGCCCGCGCAATCCTCCAGGGGCTTTTCAAGTCCGGTCGCGATGTCGCAGGGCCGGTTCGGGGTCACCCAGCGAGGCAACGGCCGCCGCGTGGCGAACGGGCGCGACCTGGGCGAGATGACGCGCCAGATTCCGACTGCCCAGCTTCCGCCGCAGGCGGCGGCCGCGCTGCGTAACGCGCCGGGCCCGGTCTATGAGCTCGACATAGACGACTTCAAACAGCTGGTCCGCACGCGCGCGGGGAGGGCACGCTGATGAGCCTCTCCCGGATCTGGCGCGGCGTTGCTTTCTGTGCCCTGCTGGCGGCCCCTGCCGTGCATGCCGGCGGGCCGATCGCCATTTGCGAAAGCGCTGGCACGCCCACGGGGGTGCCGATCAAGTACCCGGGCGCGGGCACGGTGAACCTCAACTACGACCTCGGAAACCTGGGCACGCGGTCGAACGCGCAGGCCGCCACGGTCGTCACCAACGCGGTGGCGTTGTGGACGAACGTGACCACCGCCACCGTCACCATCGGGCGCGGGGCCAACATGCCCGTCGACGTCACCGCGGCGAACTACGCGGCCTACTCAGCAGCCTTCAACGACGGCCTGAACCCGGTCATCTACGATACGGACGGGTCGATCATCGATACGTTCTATGGGCCTGGGAACAGCGCCTTCATCCTGGGCTTCGCGGGATCGGCGTATTTCAACCACCCCACCTGCACGTTCGTCGAAGGCCTGGCGGTCATCAACGGGCCTCTGACTTCGGCAGACAGCGACGCCGAGCTTGGCACAGTCCTCGCCCACGAGATCGGCCACCTGATCGGGATGGACCACACGCAGCTCGACAGCACGCAGGGGCTCCCGGGCGCGAACTATCCCCTGATGTACCCGATCGCCTTCCGCACGACACTCTCGCTGCACGAGGACGACGTCGCCGCGGTCACGGCGCTCTATCCGGCCGGCAACGTCTCCGGCACGTACGGCGAGCTCAGCGGCTTCTTCTATCAGTCGAACGGCACGACGCCGGTCCTGGGCGCAAACCTCTGGGCGACGGAAACCAGCACGGGCCAGCTCTACAGCATCGTGTCCGACTACCGCCGGCTGGGCACCGGGTACTACCGCCTGCTGCTTCCTGCGGGCACGTACAACATCCGTGCCGAGCCGATCCAGAGCAACTTCGACGGCGGATCGAGCGTCGGTCCCTACTCGGAAGACTATCCGTCAACGCCGTCCTTCCAGCCGCCCATGTACGTGGGCGGCAACCCGATCGCGGCGGTCGCCTTCGGCGGCGGCACGCCGACCAACATCACCATCAGCGCGGGTTGCGTGGGGACCCTCAACTGGCGCCTCAACGGCGGCGGCGGCCCGGCGGGCGGCAACTGCGTGCCGGCTACGCCCACGCTCACCGTCACCAAGGCCGGAGCGGGCACAGGCCTCGTCACCTCGAGCCCGGCCGGCATCAACTGCGGCGCCACGTGCGTCTTCGACTTCACGCTCAATCAGGCTGTCACGCTCACGGCCGCCGCGGATACGAATTCGCAGTTCACCGGCTGGAGCGGCGCCTGCAGCGGCACCGGGACCTGCCAGGTCACCATGTCGGCCGCGCGCAACGTCACCGCCACCTTCACCCCGCGCTTGACCTTCCAGCGCGTGTTCGTCGCGGCCACCGGCAACGACAACAACAACTGCATCCTGTCGTCGCCGTGCCGCACGCTGCCGCCGGCGCTCGCCTCGGTCGATCCGGGCGGGGAGATCTGGCTGATCGATTCGGTCAACTACAACACCGCGCCGGTCACGATCGACAAGTCGGTCACCATCCTGTCGCTCCCCGGCAAGCTCGCGACGCTGCGCGGCCTGGGCGGCGACGCGCTCATCGTCAACGGCACAGGCATCCAGGTTTCGCTGCAGAACCTCAACATCCTGCGCGAGACCGGGACAGGCCATGGCATCAACGTGGTCAAGGCGGCCAGCGTGAGCATCAGCAACTGCAACATCTACGGCTTCCAGGGCGGCGCCAGCGGCATCTACATCGACACCGCCGGCAACGACTCGGTCATCAGCATCCTCGGCTCGACCATCCGCGACAACACCGACGGCATCAGGGTCTCCGGGAACACCGAGGTGTCCGTCGTGGAGTCGACCATCGGCAACAACCTGAACGTCGGCGTATGGGCCGCGACCACGACGGGGGAGACGACGGTGATCGTCACCGATTCGATCGCGAGCGGCAACGTCCGCGGCTTCGTCGCCACCGGGTTGAGCGCGTTCACCTCGCGCATGTTCGTGCGGGATTCGGTCGCTTCCGGCAACTCCACCGCGGGCTTCGCCGCCGACGGCGCCAACGCGACCTACATGAAGGTGAGCGGCAGCCTCGCCGCGTCCAACGGCATCGGGTTCTCGCGCACGGCCGGGACGTTCGAGACGCGCGGCGACAACACGCTGGTCGGCAACACCATGAACACGAGCGGCACCATCACCGCGGTGCCGGGAAGCTGATGGCTGCGCCCGCCCCTTCCGGAATCCAGGAGTCCCCAATGCCCAGAGCATCGAACAAGGAGAACGCGATGTCCCGCCTGTCCCTGGCCGTCCCGGCCCTCACCGTCCTCGGCGTGCTCGCCGCCTTGCCCGCCGAGGCGGCCCAGCGCGTCTTCGTCGCTTCCACCGGCAACGACGCCAACGTCGCCACCGGCTGCCTCTTCACCCAGCCCTGCCGCGGCTTCACCGCCGCGATGACGCAGGTCGATCCGGGCGGCGAGGTCGTGGCCCTGGATGCCGCGGGCTACGGCGCGGTCACGATCACCAAGTCGGTCACCATCACCGCGAACCCCGGGTTCTACGCCGGCATCTCGGCTGGCTCGGGCAACGGGGTCACGATCGCCACGGGCGGCGTCAAGGTGACGCTTCGCAACCTCAACATCAACGGCGTCGGGGCTACCAACGGGGTGGTGATGACCGCCGGGTCCCAGCTCTCGATCGAGAACTGTGTCATCTCCAACTTCTCGCTCGGCGGCGGCAAGGGTGTCTCGGTCACGACCGCGGCGACCGTGAGGATCGTGGACTCGCTCGTGCGCGAGAACTTCCACGGCGTCTACCTCGCCAACGGCTCCACCGGCACCATCGCCCGGACGAAGTTCTTCGGCAACACCGAGGCGGGCCTCTACGTCCACGGCAACCTCGGCGGCGCGACCACGGCGGCCGCCGTGAGCGACTCCGTATTCACCAACCCCGCTTACGCGATCTACACGTTCAACAACACGGGCGCGGCGATCGCGAGGAGCGCCGTGACGCGCTCGACGCTGTCCAACAATGGCTACGGCATCGCCTCCGAGGCCACCAGCGGCACCGCCGTTTCCACGATCAGCGGCAGCATGATCAGCGGGAACACGTTCGGCTACTCCGTCGTGGGAGCGGGATCGTCGGTGGAGACGCTGGGCAACAACACCTTCCGCCAGAACGCCGGCAATACCGGCGCCCTCACGCCCGTCGGGCTGGAGTAATTTCCTACTGTGGCGCAAGGTACGTGAAGACCCCCTCGTTGACGGTATTACCGGCAAAGGTGTTGTTGCCCGAGGAGTAGATCGCTGCGCCTGGACCGTTCGTGTAGTGGCCATATCCGTTCGCGCTCACCATGCTCTGGCCCACCGTGACGTGTGCGGATCCGGGCCCTGTCGTGGCCGCGAGAGCAACCAAGCTGGTCGTGACCGCAGTGCGAGTGACGAAGATCCTGGCCGTTCCCGTATTGTGGAGCCCCTCCGCCCAAATTCCCGCGTTGACGTTATCGGTGACGACGCTGTCGTTCAGGTTTGCGGTCGTCGTGGAGCCTATGTTGTTCGTCACCCGCAGGGCGGCGTTCGAGTTGCCCATCAAGGTGGTCCGCGTGAGCGTCGCCTCGGCGCCGTCGGACACCTGCACCCCGACGGAGTTGTCTCGCACCACGGTGTCGACGACGCGGAGCCTCATTGCTCCGCCGCCCTGGGCGTGGACGCCCCAGCCGCTGAAGTTGGAGATCACGCAGTTCTCGATCGTGAGGCGTGTGCCGGCGCTCATCACGACGCCGTTGGCGGCACCGGTGCCGTTGATGTTGAGGTTGCGCAGGACCACGTTTACGCTCGCCGTCGCGATGGTGACGGCGTTGCCCGTGGAGGCCGCGATGCCGGCGAAGACGCCCGGATTGGCCGTCAGCGTCACCGACTTGTCGATCGTCACCGCACCATAGCCTGCCGCATCCAGCGCGACGATCTCGCCCTTCGGTTCTATCACCGTCATGGCGGCCGCAAAGCTGCGGCAGGGGCTGGTGAAGACGCAGCTGGTAGCGGTGTTGGCGTCGTTGCCGGTGGAGGCGACGAAGGCCCGCTGGGCGGCTTCGGCGGACAGGGCCAGCAGGACGATGGGCGCGACGAGAAGAATTTGCACGCGTGGCATCTTCGGATCTCCTGAAAAGGGTGGTAGAGCTTCTCCGACCGGGGCGGCGCAATGCCGCCCCGGCGTGTCCTATTGCGGCGGGATGTAGGTCAGCGACCCGACATTGCCGACGTTGCCGTTGATGGTGTTGTTGTTCGCGGTCTGGATCGCGGAACCCTCGCCGTTGTGAAAGTAGCCCGCGTTGGTGTTGTCCACGATCAGGCTGCCGTTCACATGGACAACAGCGGGGCCGCCGAAGGCTTCCGCCGAGATGCCGTAGGCGTTGTTCGCTACCGTCGTCCGGATCGCCCACGCCTTCGCGAGGCCGTCCGCGTTGTTGTTCCGGACACCGATCCCCTGGTTGCCGTTGTTCGACACGACGCCGTCGCTCACGTAGGCGGTTGTGCTCGTGGCGGCGGTGTTGGTGACATAGATCCCGGCATCGAGGTTGCCGAGGAACGTCGAACGGGCGACCGTGGCCTTCGCCCCGCCCGTGAGGTAGAGGCCATGCCAGTTCTCGCGCACCAGGGTGTCCACGACCCGGACCCTCGCCTCCGTCTGCACCGAGATGGCGCGGCCACTGATCGCCGAGAAGTTCGAGAACACGCAGTTCTCGATGGAAAGCTGCGAGCCTGCGGTCATGACCACGCCATTGGTACCGCCCACGCTGTTGATGCTCAGGTTGCGCAGGATGACGTTGACCCCCGGCGTCGCAATCGTGACGGCGTCGCCCGTGGATACGGCGATCCCAGCGAAGTAACCGGGGTTGGCAGTGATGGTGACCGACTTCGTGATCGTGACCGAACCGTAGCCCGCGGCATCCAGCGCGACGATCTCGCCGCCGGCATCGACGGCGGAGTGGGCGCCGCTGAAGCTGCGGCAGGGGTTCACAAGCGTGCACTGGGCCCCGATGTTCGCGTCGCTCCCGAAGGAGGCGACATAGGCGCGTTGCGCCGCATCGGCGGGGAAGGAAAGCGTGAGCGCGGCGGTGACGGCGAGCGAGATACGGGACTTGTGGGTCATTTTGTGGCCTCCTCTGAGTTGTCGAGCGCGTCGATGATGCCCTGCACGCACGCCGCGGCAGGCTGCTCCGCGGTGTGCAAACGAATCTCCGGAGCCTCGGGCGGCTCGTAGGGGCTGTCGATCCCGGTGAAGTTGGCGAGCTCCCCGCGCCGCGCCTTGGCATAGAGCCCCTTGGTGTCGCGCCGCTCGCATTCGGCCAGCGGCGCGTCCACGAACACCTCCACGAACTCCCCGGCCGCGAAGAGCTCGCGCGCCATGCGCCGCTCGGCGCGGAAGGGGGAGATGAACGCCACCAGCACCACGAGCCCCGCGTCCACCATGAGCCTGGCCACCTCGGCCACGCGCCGGATGTTCTCCACGCGGTCCGCCTCCGTGAACCCCAGGTCGCGGTTCAGCCCGTGGCGCACGTTGTCGCCGTCGAGCGTGTAGGTGTGCAGTCCCTTGGCGTGCAGGCGTTTCTCGAGCAGGTTGGCGAGCGTGGACTTGCCCGATCCCGAAAGCCCGGTGAACCAGATGCAGCGCGGGGCCTGGTGCTTCAAGGCCGCGCGCGCCGCCTTGTCGACATCGAGCGCCTGCCAGTGCACATTGGCCGCGCGCCGCAGCGCAAAGTCGATCGTGCCGGTGCCCAGCGCCTCGCCTGACTCCTTGTCCAGCAGTGCGAAGCTGCCCTGCTCGCGATCGACCGCAAAGGGCTGGAAGGCGATCGCGCGGTTGGTCGAGAGGTTGGCCACGCCCACCTCGCCGGCGCCCAGCGCGCGCGCCGCGAGGCGGGCGCCGCTCTGTGCGTCCTCGCGGTACTTGATCATCGTCACGGTCGCGACGACCTCGCGGTCGCCGATCCGCAGCCGGTACGGTCGCCCCGGGATCAGCGGGTGGGGGTGCTTCCACTGGAGCCGGACCTCGAACTGGTCGGCCGGCTCCTGGGCGGTGACGTGCATGCCGGCCAAGGTGCGCGCACTCCTTATAATGTCGGATTCGGACCCATTCTAACGGGACGTCACCCTGAAGAAAGCCTTGATCACCGGCATCACCGGCCAGGACGGCGCGTACCTCGCCGAGCTCCTGCTCGCCAAGGGGTACGAGGTCCACGGCGTGAAGCGCCGCACCTCGCTCTTCAACACCGACCGCATCGACCACCTCTACCAGGATCCGCACGAGAAGGGCGTGCGCTTCGTGCTCCACCACGGCGACATGACCGACGGCTCGAGCCTCACGCGCATCATCCAGCAGGTGCTCCCGGACGAGATCTACAACCTCGCCGCCCAGTCGCACGTCGCGGTGAGCTTCGAGGAGCCCGAGTACACCGCCAACTCGGATGCGCTTGGGCCCCTGCGCGTCCTCGAGGCGATGCGCATCCTCGGGCTGGAGAAGAAGACGCGCTTCTACCAGGCGTCGACCTCGGAGCTCTACGGGCTGGTGCAGGAGGTGCCGCAGAAGGAGACCACGCCCTTCTATCCGCGCAGCCCCTATGCCGTGGCCAAGCTCTACGCCTACTGGATCACCGTGAACTACCGCGAGGCGTACGGCATGTACGCCTGCAACGGCATCCTCTTCAACCACGAGAGCCCGGTGCGCGGCGAGACCTTCGTCACGCGAAAGATCACCCGCGCGCTCGCGCGCATCAAGCTCGGGCTCCAGGACTGCCTCTACCTCGGCAACCTCGAGGCGCGCCGCGACTGGGGGCACGCGAAGGATTATGTAGAGATGATGTGGCTCATGCTGCAGCAGAAGGAGGCCGAGGACTACGTGATCGCCACCGGCGAGCAGCACAGCGTGCGCGAGTTCGTGATCGCCGCGGCGCGCGAGGTGGGGATCGGGATCACCTGGAAGGGGAAGGGCGCCGCGGAGAAGGGCTACGACGCCTCGGGCCGTTGCATCGTCTCGGTCGACCCGCGCTACTTCCGCCCCACCGAGGTGCAGACGCTGCTGGGCGACCCCGCCAAGGCGAAGAAGAAGCTCGGCTGGGTGCCGAAGATCCGCTTCGCCGAATTGGTCGCGGAGATGATGCGCGAGGACCTCAAGGCCGCCGAGCGCGACGAGCTGGTGAAGAAGCACGGCTTCGCCGCTTACGATTATCACGAGTGACGTTCGGCGCCCGCGCTGCCGGCATTTACCTGCTGGTCCTCGCATGCGGATTTGCCGCTGCGAACGTCGCCGTTTCCCTCATCCGGATTCGTGGTGACGACCTGCCGGAGTACGGCTCCTGGACGGGCGTCCTCGAGATGGAACGAAAGCTGCGGCTGCTGCGCGAGTTCGCGCGCGAAGGCGACGTCGATGCCCTGATCCTCAGCAGCTCCATCGGCGACATGGGAGTCTCGGCCGAGACCCTGTCCGAGGAGCTCTCGGCCCACCATTCGAGGTCGTTCCGCGTATTCAATTTCAGCGTCGGCGGGGCCGACCTCACCACCTACGCGCTGCTGTACCGCTATGCCCGCCTCGTCGCCAAGCCGCGGCAGGTGTGGGTCGTCACGCCGCTGTCCGTTGCATCGCCGCAGATCGGGAAGGGGACTCTCGACGAGCAGCTCCTCTCGGGACCTGCGGCTCGCTACCGGGACTTCCCGCCGCTTCTCTGGGTCTCGTACCGGTTCTTCGAGTTGCCGTTGGTGCGCCATGCGGCAGCCGTTCGCGATGTCGCGGTCTACCAGCGCTTCGCCAGCAGGCCGGCCACGAACCTCGACCTGTACCACATCAACCGGCATGGGGACATGGTGTCGTGGACCTACAACGTGACGCAGTATCCGAACGCCGCAGGCGTGCGCAGGGACAGGCGCGATGAAGTCCTGGCGTTCGTCGATCCGTCGAAGGCGGAGCGCCGATTCAATGCGTACTTCAATCCGCGCACCCGCGCCGCGATCGAGGACCTGCGCGGCCTCGCGACGGGCGATGGCGCGTCCATAACGGTCATCGCTATCGACGGCGCCGCATCCCTGTCGATGAGAGACCGTGACTTCCTGGAGGCGAGCCAGCGCTTCTTCGAGCCCCTGGCGCGTTTCCTCGGCGCGGGACCGGCAATCGACGTGCGCGAGGCGTTCGAGCCCATGCCCTACATGGTTTCCGACCTGTCGCACCTGAATGCGATCGGCGCCGAGGCGTTTTCGACGCTTCTGGCGGCACGCATGGCGCGCAAGCCGCAGCCGTCTCCAGTGTCGTATTCAGCCTCGCAGAAGATCATGGAGAGGCTGCCGGACCCCACGTGGACGAACTTCACCGCGTTGGTGCCGAAGCGACGTGGCGATCCCCCCGCCGCACTCGAGCTCCGTTACCTGCAGAACTGGGGCGTGACGCCACTCGAGCCCGGAACGTTCGTCCACCTCGCGTTGCGCACTCCCGACGACAAGGAGGCGGTGGTACCCGCATGCGCCCTTTCGAGCGGCACGGTCGTTGCGGACATGTCAGGGCTCGAGCTCGACCCGGAGGACCAGATTCTCGTCACGCAGCTGGTCGTAGGGCGGGGCGGAATGGGGGGGGGCGTGCACTCCCTTTGGCTTCGTTTCGCTGGTCTGATGGCGACCTTATAATTCGAGACCCAGGCTGCAGCTCCCGATTCGATCGAAGAGGCATTCGGTGACTCCCGCATGAAGAAGACCTACGTCGCCGGCCATCGCGGCATGGTGGGCTCGGCGATCACGCGGGTGCTGCAGGCGCGCGGCCACCAAGTGATCACGCGCACCCACAAGGAGCTCGATCTCACCGACCAGGCACAGGTGCGCGCGTTCCTCATTGCGGAGAAGCCCGGCCGCGTCGTGATCGCCGCCGCGAAGGTGGGCGGCATCCACGCGAACAGCACCTATCCGGCCGAGTTCATCTACGAGAACCTGATGATCGAGGCCAACCTCGTGCACGAGGCGTGGCGGGCGGGCGTGCGCGAGCTGCTCTTCCTGGGCTCGTCGTGCATCTACCCGCGCATGGCCCCCCAGCCCATGCGCGAGGACTCGTTGCTCACCGGCACGCTCGAGTCGACGAACGAGCCGTATGCGATCGCGAAGATCGCGGGCATCAAGCTGTGCGAGTCGTACAACCGCCAGTACGGCACCGACTATCGCAGCGTGATGCCCACGAACCTCTACGGGCCCGGCGACAACTACCATCCCGAGAACAGCCACGTCATCCCGGCGTTGCTCCGGCGCTTCCACGAGGCGAAGCTGGCGCAGGCGCCCGAGGTCGTGATCTGGGGCACGGGCAAGCCGCGGCGCGAGTTCCTGTACGTCGACGACATGGCCGAGGCGAGCGTGCATGTGATGGAGCTCGATCCGGCGACCTACGCGGCCAACACGAAACCCATGCTCTCGCACATCAACGTGGGCTCGGGCGAGGACATCGGCATCGCCGAGCTCGCCGCGCTCATCGGCAAGGTGGTGGGATTTTCGGGCCGCATCGCCTACGACCCGTCCAAGCCCGACGGCACCCCGCGCAAGCTCATGGACGTGGGGCGGCTACGCGCGCTCGGATGGTCGCCGCGCGTCGGGCTCGAGGAAGGCCTTGCGCTCGCCTACAACGACTTCCTGATCGGCGCCCGTCGCTGATCGTCACCCCGGGTGCGGCAATCGCCGCGACAGCCCGGGACCCAATCACCGTGCCCCTCGTCACCGTCGCTGTCCCGTCCTTCAACCAGGGGCGCTTCCTCGACCAGGCCCTCGAGTCGATCTTCGCGCAGGACCTGCCCGTAGAGGTCTTCGTGGCCGACGGCGGCTCCACCGACGGCACGGTGGAGGCGATCCGGCGCTGGGAGCCGCGGTTGTCGGGGTGGCGCAGCCAGGCCGACGCGGGGCAGAGCGCCGCCATCAACGAGGCGATCGCACGGGGCACGGCGCCCTACGTGTGCTGGCTCAACAGCGACGACTGGTGGCTGCCGGGAAGCCTCGCGAAGCTGGTGGCCGCCCTCGAATCCGACGCGGCCGCGCCCTTTGCGTACGGCCGCGTATGGAACCACGACCAGGCGGCCGACGCCCGGCGCCGCAACTACGAGGTCCATCCGTTCAGCGAGCGGTTCATGGCGCAGGTCAACCTCGTCGCCCAGCCCGCCACGCTGATCCGCCGCCCGGCATGGGAGGCGGTGGGCGGCCTCGACGCGGGGCTGCAGATGGCGATGGACTACGACCTGTGGTGGCGCCTCTACCGGCGCTTCGGGCCGCCGCGCTTCTTGGACGAGCCGCTGGCGGTGAACCGCGTCCACGCCGGGACCAAGACCAGCACGCGGCGGCGCGACCACTACGTCGAGGCGATGGCCGTCGTGCGCCGGCACTACGGCCGGGTGCCGCTCAAGTGGTATCTCGCCTGGCCGTGGGCTGTGTGGTGGCGCTCGCGCTGAGCCAGGCGGGCCTTTAGAGCAGCAAGTTCATGTGGCGCAGGCGGTCGGCGATGCCGCGCAGCATCGCCATCGCGAACGCGGGGTTCTTCTTGATCAACCCCAGCAGCACGTCGCGGTCGATGGAGACCAGCTCGCTATCCTCGAGCGCACCGGCGCGCGCCGTGCGCGGCGACTGGTCGACGATCGCCATCTCGCCGAATGTGCCGCCCGCGCCCACGACCTCGACGATGTTGGAGCCCACGGCGATCGCGATGCGGCCGCTCTTCACCATGTACATGAAGGTCCCGGCCTGGCCTTCCTTGAAGATGATGGTCTCGCGCGGATAGCGCACGATGGCGCCCTCGGGCAGGCCGGAGATGAGCTGCGCCATCAGCTGCGGCTCGAATACCGTGGCCTCCCGCGCGAGCGATCCCGGCTCCATCTTTTTCTGCGCCAGGCGCGTGGCGATGAAACGCAGCCGGTCGTACATCACGCTCGCGAGCATCAACGCGAACTCGGGGTTGCGCCCGATCGCCGCCTGCAGCTCGTCGGCATCCATCGAGAAGGTGACGACGTCGCCGCGGGCCGCGGCGCTGGCGCTGCGCGGGCGCCCGCTGATCACCGCCATCTCGCCGAAGATCTCGCCCTTCTTGACGGTGTCGAGCGGCCGCGGGCCCATGGTGAGCAGCACCTCGCCGCCCGCCACGAAGTACATGCGGCTGGGGGCCTTGAACAGGCCCCCCTTGGTGACCTTCTCGTCCTCGAGGAACAGGACCTGGTTGTTGGCGAACTTCTCCTCGCGGCCCGAGGCGCGGAAGAGCATCTCCGCCGCGCCCGAGTTGTAGAAGCGGCTGCTCGCGGCCTTGAAGGGCGCCGAGGCCTTGCCCTCCTGGGGCCGCGTGAAATCGAAGTCGTCTTCGCTCATCGTCTGGATGCCATCGCCCGGTAGAATAGCGGGCTCCATTTTGTCATGCCGGGCCTGTAGCTCAGGTGGTTAGAGCAGGGGACTCATAATCCCTTGGTCCCTGGTTCGAATCCAGGCGGGCCCACCCCGCATTCTCCGATAATTGGGGTCGGACTCCAATCCAGTTATCGCGCAATTTACGCCTAAAGCGCGCTGTCGAGGGTGAGGGCGGTGTCGCGGGGATCGAAGACGTACGGCGCCGCCGAGCGCACCCAATCGTACAGGCCCATGCCGTCCTCGATAGCCGAAGTGCCGGCCGCGAGCGGGCGCAACCCCACGTCCGGCCGAGACGAGGCGAGGCGGTCCCATTGCACCGACGCCTCGTCGCGGAAGTTGGCCATCACGTTCGGATGCCGGGGCCAGGAATCGGCGGCGTCGAGCGGACACGGCGCGGAGTGGCCGCGGCAGAGCACCGCCACGCGCACGATCGAGCCATCGTTCGCGTCGCCGATATGACAGCCGCGCACGGGCCGAAGGCCGAGCATCCTGAGGAAGTAGTCCAGGCACGCCGTGGTCGGCACGAAGAAATTTCCGAACATTCCATAGAGCTTGCCCCCGGCGTTGAAGTGCAGCGCCATCTCGCGGCCCTGCATCGCGGCCGTCTCGAGCAGGAGCACGCCTCCCGCGCGGCAGAGGGCGCGCGCGAGCGCGAGACCGCCGAGCGGATTGATCATGTGATAGAGGACGCCGGAAAACACCACGACGTCCAGCTCGCGATGTGACCGCGTTTGCATCTCCGCGGGGAGCTCCGCCAGCCCTTTTCCGCCGATGTAGTCGAAGTCCACGCCGTAGGCCCGCTTCACCATCGCGATGCGCTCCGCGAGGTCCAGGCGGTCGTACGCGGCGACGTAGCGAGCGCCCGCGCGCTTCATCAGCACGGGCAGCATGCCTTCCTGCGTTCCGATGTCGAGGCACTCGGCCGACGAAAGGTCCACGCCGCGCAGCAGCGCGCGCGTAGCGGCGACGTTGGCATGGCTGTGGCCGGAGGTGTGCTTGCCGGGGGAGAGCTCGACGGTGTAGTACCAGTTCACGGCCGATTCTACCAACTGGGCGCGCCGCGGCACGGCAAGCTGCGTGCAACTCTATAGCTCGAGCGTCGCGACGAGCGGCAGGTGGTCGGAGGCGGCGCGCGCGAGCGGGCTGCGGTGCACCGCGAGGCCGCGCAGCATCGCGCGCGGATGCGTCCAGATGCGGTCGAGCGCGAGGAACGGCGCGCGCGCGGGGAAGGTCGCGGGCGAGGGCGTCGCGCGGAAATGACGGTGCAGGCGCCTCAGCGGCCGCCCCCACAGGAACCACTCGTTCAGGTCCCCGAGCAGCACGGAACGCTCGTGCGGATGCTCGTTGAAAAGGTGCAGGAGCCGCTGCACCTGGTCGCGCCGCTCGGCGGGCCGCAGGCCCAGGTGGGTCGCCACCACCCGCAGCCGGGCGCCCGAGCAGTCGACGTCGACAGCGATCGCGCCGCGCGGCTCGCGCCCGCGCCACGACAGGTCGGTGATGCGCTTGTCGTTCACCGGACAGCGCGTGAGCACCCCGTTGCCGTAGTGGCCGTCGCGCCGCTTGAGCGTCGTGCCCGGCACCGCCTGGTACCCGAGCTCGTGTCCGAGCCACGCGAGCATGTCGGCGCCGTCGTCGTGCGCCTCGACCTCCTGCAGCGCGTAGACGTCCGCGTCGATCTCGCGCAGCACGGCCAGCACTCGCGCGGGGTCGGTGCGCCCGTCCGCGCCGATCGCGCGGTGCACGTTGTAGGTGGCGATGCGCACGCTTCGCATCGGGCCCTCAGGCGAAGGAGCGCGGCGATTCCATGCGGCGCAGGAGGCGCTGACCCGTGTAGGCGAGGGCGACGAACCCGGCGACCGCCGCCGCCACCAGCCAGCCGTTGACGCGCGCCGGCTCCTGCAGCGCGGCGGCGAACTGGTGGGAGAGCACCGTCGCGGCGAGCGAGCCCGGGAGCATGCCCAGGAAGGTGCCGGCCACGAAGTCGACGAGCCGGATGCGCATCGCCCCCATGACGACGTTCACCACCAGGTAAGGGGCGATCGGCACCAGCCGCACCAGCGCGACCGCGACGATGCCGCGCCGCTTGATGAGGTTGGATACGCGCGCGAGCCGCGGGCCCGCGAGACGGCGCGCCGTATCGCGATGGAAGAGCCGGCCGATGGCATAGCCCGCAACGCCCGCGAGCACCACGCCGACCATCGCAAAGGTGAGCCCCTCCAACGGCCCGAATGCCATCACCGCCGCGAGCGTGATGAGCGGCCGCGGGAACATCACCATGCTCGCGGGCGTGTAGGCGAGCATCAGCGCGAGCGGCGCCCACCAGTGAAGCGCGAAGGACTGCGTGAACGCCACCACGCTCTCGGCGGTGACCACGTCGGCGATCGGGGTGTAGCGCCAGGCAGCGGCGAGGCCCACCAGGGCGACGATGGCGCCGATGAGTCCCAGCGGCACCTTCCCGCGGGCCCGAGGATGGGGCTCGTCGTGGGTGAAGCCGGCCACCAGGCCGTCGAGCGAGATCGGCTTCTCCATGTCGCCGATCTTCGCGGCCGCCATGAGCGCCTCGGACACTTCGGGCGCCTCGAGCTCGCGCAGGTGGCGTTGCGGCGAGCCGAGGGTCGCGAGCGCGGCCGAGATCGAGGGCGCGGACTCGAGCGCGGCGGCGAGCGCCCGCTCGTCCACGCCGGCGTGCTCGGCGAGCAGCCGGTCGCGGCACGCGCGGATCGACTGCTTCACGCGCGCGTCGCCCTGCGCCTCGATGGTCACGTCGCACTCGCTGTCCACGCCCATCGACCGGTTGGAGAGGTTCGAGGAGCCGATGCGCAGCCACTCGTCGTCGACCACCATCACCTTCGAATGCAGGTCGACGCACGTGCCATCGCACAGGCCCTCGACGTGGGGGTAGTACGCGTGGAAGCGGCCCTCGCTGTCGACGGAGCGAAGCTGGCGCACCAGCCGCGTTCGCAGCACGTGCATGGTCATCTCCTCGAGCCAGCCGTGCGAGAGCAGCCGCGTCACCAGGATGACCTCGGGGCCGCCGGGCTCGCGCAGCCGCGCCTCCAGCGCGGCGCCGACCTTCTCCGAGGTGAAATACTGGTTCTCGATGTAGATGTAGTCGCGCGCGGCATTGATCATGTCGAGGTAGAGCGCCTCGACGTGATGCACCCCGGGCTCGCCGTTCCTCGGCGGATGGGTGCAGGCGATGCTCGCGCGCAGGTCCTCGAAGTCGGCGCGCTGCTCGGGGGGCCAGGGGTCGCCCTTCGTCGACGCCGGCTTCAGCTTGTGGCCGGTAGCGGACTTCCAGCGGTTGCGCGACAGGGCATCCAGCTCGCGCGCGACCTCGCCGTCGATGGCGATCATCACGTCGTGGAACGGGGGGTACTCCTGCGCCTCGAAGGTGCGGCGCTTGTCGCCGGCAGCATGCGCCGGCGTGTCCCAGCGGCGGTTGGTGAGGTCCAGGCCCCCGGCGAAGGCGACCTTGCCGTCGAAGATCACCACCTTCTGGTGGTGCGACCCGGCAAGTGGATGGGTGTCGTCGAAGCGCAGCCGGATGTGGCGGTGCGGCTTCCAGTCGAGGCCGAAGATGGGCGAGTACTCGCGGTCGGTCCCGTAGACCATCGGGAAGTCCCAGTCGAGGATGTCGATGCGCAGCTTGGGTTTGGCGGCGCACAGCCCGTTCAGGAACTCGCCCAGCGTCTCGCACGGAGAGCCGTCCTCGGCGTAGCGCAGCACCATGCGGCTGTCGAAGTCCCACGCCAGGATCAGGATCGAGCGCTCGGCGCGGCGCGCGAACTGCACGAAAGCCTCGAAATACTCGACGCCGTCGACCAGCATCGCGGCCCGATCGGCGTGCGCGGCCGCGCAGCAATTCTGCGTCGGGCGGAAGAGCGAATTCGGCATCGCGCCATTTTCGGAGCCGAACGCGACCCCCCTACCGGACGCCGGCTAGTCCATTCGGACTACACCCTCACGGCTGCGCGCACATCACCGTCCCTTCCACCGCCCAGCCCTTGCGTCCCATCTCGCGGATGGTGGAGTCGCTGGTGGTGAAGCGGTGGTTGGAGTCGTTTTGCGCGGCGCGGTTGTTGTAGGCGCGGTTGACCGAGAGCCAGCCGTCGGGGCAGCGGCGCGGGTTGCCCACGGGGCGAAGGAAGAAGCCCACGCCTTCGTAGAACCAGCCGCCGTTGCGCTTCACGATCTCGCATTCCTCGGTGCTGGCGGTGAAGAAGTGCGAGTTGGGGCCGCCCGCCGGCACGCCGTAGAAGCGGCAGACCGGCCCGATGCCGAGGATGGCGCCGCCCGGGACCGCACCCGTCGGCCAGACCTTGAACGACTCGCCCGTGAGGTGCCAGCCGGGCCCGGCCGCGCCGGCGAGGATGCCGTCGATCTCGCCCTGGCCGGCGGCGATGAAGTAGTGATCGATGACCTCGTTCCAGAACTCCTGGGCGCGCACGTCCGGGCCGCCCTGGTTCGCGAACGGCACGTGCACGTCGATCACGACGTTGTCGAGGCGCCCGCCGCTCACCCGGTTCATGCGGATGAAGCGGCCCATCGCCCCCGGGTCGCCCTGCACGTCGAGATAAGCATTGAGGAACGTCACCATCCACGTGAGGACGTCGCCCGCGTCCTCGGCGCGCAGCTCGTGCTGGCCGCCCAGGAGCTCCACCAGGTAGCGCGAGCCCTTCATCTTGTTCACCGCGCGCGCGGTCATGTTGATGGGGGCGGTGGTATCGAACGTGCCGCCGATCGCGAGGTAGGGCTTGTCGATGCCGGCCGCCCCTTCCTGGTCGTCGCAGAACACCGGCAGGAACGACCAGCCCGAGAAGGGCACGTAGCCCACCGCGGCGCGGATGCGCGGGTCGCGCTCGGTCTCCACGCAGTTGCGCGTGAGGCTCGCGGTGATGTTCGCGCCCAGCAGGTGCGCCATCGCCTCGGCGCCTAGGCTCGCGCCGAAGCCACCGATGCGCTCGGTGTCGATGCCGGGTGCGAAGCCCGGATGGAAGAGCAGGTGGTCGGTCATCTCGCGCAGCGCGAGCGGGCGCATCGCCTGCATCTCGACGATGAGCGGGAAGAAGGCGAGCGTGAAGGCGAGGTCGCCCAGGTCCTCGACCTTGATCAACGAGATGCGCGCGTCGGCGTGGAAGACGGCGGCCACCATGAAGCCGTGGGCGGCGAGCCGTGTCATCACATCGATGTAGCCCTTTCCGATCGGGCTGCCGCCGAGGCCGTGGGAATAGACGATGGTCGGCAGGCGCTTGGGACCGGGGATGGGGCCGCCCGAGAAATCCGGGCAGCTTCCGAGGGTCTCGCAGTACTCCTGCGCGGAGATCAGCTTCGGATCTGCCCCGGCGCGCTGCATGTGGGGCACGGTGCCGCCGTTATCCGGCAGCACGTAGTTCGGATCGTCGTTGCTGCGCGGGGTCGGATGGCACACGATCGCCGCGAACTTCATGCGCTGGAACCAGCGCGTGGGATACAGCCACGGCTCCAGCGGCACGCGCAGCTCGTAGGTGAACGCGGTCCCGGGGTGCGCGAGGATGTCGGTCAAGTAGGCGGTGCGGCCGTTCACCTGGTTGCCTTCCCAGTAGTCGACCGCATGCCCGCCGAGTTGCGCCATGCGCCCGGTGTCGTGCTCGACGTTGGAGCACGCCACGGCGAAGCGCCCCGGGGCGAGCGGCGCGACCGTGTCCTCGTGGTTCAACGCTCGCGCCGGCAACACGGCCAGGCATGCGAGGAAGGCGAGGGCCTTCAGAGTAGAATTCGCCATCGTTGGAGTATAGGTTGCGGGACCCCTCAATGGACGACGGCGAAAAGACGCGGCGCATCCTGCTCAGGCACCGGACCCTCGCGGTCGTGGGCCTTTCGGCGCAGTGGCACCGCCCGAGCTATTTCGCCGCCAAGTACATGCAGGAGCACGGCTACCGGGTGATCCCGGTGAATCCGGCCTACGAGGAGGTGCTGGGGGAAAAGTGCTACAAGTCGCTCCGCGACATCCCCGAGAAGGTCGACATCGTCGACTGCTTTCGCAAGGCCGCCGAGATTCCGGCCCTGGCCGAGGATGCGATCGCGATCGGCGCCGAGGTGCTGTGGATGCAGCTGGGGGTCCACAATGCGGATGCGCGGGCCCGCGCCGAGGCGGCGGGGCTGGAGGTGGTCGAGGACCGCTGCGTGAAGATCGAGCATGGCCGCTTCTTCGGTGGATTGGGCTGGGCCGGGGTGAACACGAAAGTGATCTCCGCCAAACGCGCGAGCCCGCCGAACGGCTGACATGGGGACAGACCCCTAAGGCACCATGCGTCCGGGGCTTAGGGGTCTGTCCCCGAATTTGAATTTGGGGAGGAAATCATGGAAATGTGGGTACTTTGGATCATCGTGGGCATGGTGCTGGCGATCGCCGAGCTGGTCACCGGGACCTTCTACCTGCTGGTGCTGGGAGTCGGCGCCTTCGCCGCGGCGTTGGTCGCCTGGGCGGGCGGCAACGCGCTCATCCAGGCCTTTGCCGGGGGCGCGGTGGCGATCGGCGGCGCATGGTTCGTGCACCACTGGCACGAGGCGCACCGCAAGGCCGACGAGGGCCGCGCCAACTTCCTCGACCGCGGCCAGCCCGTCGTGCTCGAGCAATGGGCGAACGAGAGTGCCGGGCTCGCGCGCGTGAAGTACCGTGGCACCTCGTGGGACGCGCGCGTCTCCGGGGCCATCAAGCCGGTGCCGGGGTCCACGCTCTATATCGATGCCCAGGAGGGTCAAACCCTGGTCGTCGTGGAGGCTCCGCCTCGTTAGCTCGTCACCCCGGGCGCTGCGTTCGCAGTGCCGGCCCGGGGTCCAATTCGCACCAGACCAACAACAAGGGAGATCGCACATGTTCTGGAAAACCTTGATCGCCGTGATCCTCACGGTGGCGTCCGCGGTCGTATCCGGGAGCACCACCGTGACCATCGCCGTGTTCCTGCTGACGATGATCGTCGTGTTCATCTTCGAGGGCGTGCGCATCGTGCCGCAGCAAAGCGCCTGGGTGGTGGAACGCCTGGGCAAGTTCTCGCGCATCCTCGAGCCCGGGCTGCAGCTGATCGTGCCCTTCGTCGACCGGATCGCCTACCGGCACTCGCTCAAGGAAGTCCCGCTCGACGTGCCCGAGCAGATCTGCATCACGCGCGACAACACCCAGCTCACGGTCGACGGGATCATCTACTTCCAGGTGATCGACCCGCGCCTCGCCTCCTACGGCTCGTCGGACTACATCCAGGCGGTCACGCAGCTCGCGCAGACGGCGTTGCGCTCGGTGGTCGGCAAGATGGAGCTCGACAAGACCTTCGAGAGCCGCGACGAGATCAACCACACCGTGGTGCACGTGCTCGACGAGGCCGGCCGCACCTGGGGCATCAAGGTGCTGCGCTACGAGATCAAGAGCTTGACGCCGCCGGAGTCGATCCTGCGTGCGATGCAGGCCCAGATCACGGCCGAGCGCGAGAAGCGCGCGGTGATCGCGACCTCGGAAGGCAAGCGCCAGCAGGAGATCAACATCGCCGACGGCGAGCGCCAGGCGGCGATCCTCGAGTCCGAGGGCCAGAAGCAGGCGCAGATCAACAAGGCGGCGGGCGAGGCCGGCGCGATCGAGCTGGTGGCCAACGCCAACGCGCTCGCCGTGCGCGTCGTGGCGAAGGCGATCGAGGAGCAGGGCGGCATGAGTGCCGCCAACCTCAAGGTCGCCGAGAAGTACATCGAGGCCTTCGGCCACCTCGCGAAAGCCAACAACACGCTCATCATCCCGAGCAACCTGGGTGACATCGCGGGGCTGATCGCGAGCGCGATGACGGTGCTGGATCGCACCAAGCTCGGCGAGGCCGCCGCGAAGAGGTAACCAAAGCGGGATCGCTGAGACGCGGAGGAGCGCAGAGAAAAGACGTGTGTCATTCGAGGCTGCGTTCAACGAAGCCACGAACAACATGCATTGCTTTCCTCCGTGTCCCTGCGCTTCTCTGCGTCTCTGCGATCCAGCCTGAACGAAAGCGAAGCGTAGAAATGGCCGATAGGGAATTCGGGTTCGAGACGTTGTGCCTGCACGCGGGGCAGATCCCCGACGCGCAGACGGGCTCGCGAGCGGTGCCGCTGTACCAGACGACGTCGTACGTCTTCGACAGCGCCGACCACGCCGCGAGCCTGTTCAACCTGCAGACGTTCGGCAACGTCTACACGCGCCTGTCGAACCCGACCACCGCCGTCTTCGAGGAGCGCATGGCGGCGCTCGAGGGCGGGCGCGCGGCGGTGGCGACCGCCTCGGGGCAGGCGGCCGAGATGGTCGCCTTCCTCAACATCCTGCAGGCGGGCGACCACATCGTCTCGTCGTCCAAGCTCTACGGCGGCACCTACACGATGCTGGCGGTGAATTTCGCCAGGCTCGGCATCGAGTCGACGCTGGTCGATCCCGACGACCCGGAGAATTTCAGGAAGGCGCTGAAACCCAACACCAAGGCGCTCTTCTCGGAGACGCTCGGCAATCCCGCGATCAACGTGATCGACATCGAGGCCATCGGCAAGATCGCGCGCGAGGCCGACGTCCCCTTCATCGTCGACAACACCGCCGCCTCGCCCTACCTCTGCCAGCCGCTCGCGCACGGCGCCGACATCGTGGTGCACTCGGCCACGAAGTTCATCGGCGGGCACGGCACCTCGATGGGTGGCGTGGTGGTGGAGAGCGGCAGGTTTCCCTGGGACAACGGCAAGTTCCCCGGCATGACCGAGCCCTCGGTGGGCTACCACGGCGTCAGGTTCTTCGAGACCTTCGGCGACTTCGGTTTCACCATGAAGGCGCGCATGGAGGTGATGCGCGTGTTCGGCCCGGCGATCTCCCCCTTCAACTCGTGGCTGCTGCTGCAGGGCCTCGAGACGCTGCCGGTGCGGATGGACCGCCATGTCGCCAACGCGGTGGGCGTGGCGAAGTTCCTGCGCGAGCACGCCAGGGTCGCGTGGGTGAACTACCCGGGGCTACCCGACAACCGCTACCACGCGCTCGCCGGGAAATACCTGCCCAAGGGTGCGGGGTCGCTGCTGTCCTTTGGCGTGAAGGGCGGCTACGAGGCGGGGGTGAAGTTCATCGAGGCGCTCACGTTCGTGAGCCACCTCGCCAACATCGGCGATGCGCGCTCGCTCGTGATCCACCCCGCGTCCACGACGCACCGGCAGCTGAACGAGGCAGAGCAGAAGAAGGCCGGCGTTCCTCCCGACATGGTGCGGCTGTCGATCGGGCTCGAGAGCCTCGACGACATACTGTGGGACCTGGATAAGGCCCTGTCGGCCTGAGAATTCTCACGCGGCGTCGCACGCGAGGATGCACGGAGGCGCGGCACTGTCGCGACGCCAGAGGGTGGCCAGCTCCTCGCGCAGCTGCGTGAGGGCGCGATGGCGCTCGAGCAGCAGCTCGCGACCGCGTGCCTCGACGTCGCTCGCGCGCTCGAAGCGGCCCTGGGCGTCGTGCACCGCGGATAGAGCCTGCAGGGCGCGCGCCAGCGTGTCGTCGCGCAACGTCCGGGCGGCGACGCAGGCACGCTCGCCCGCCCATTCGGCGGCGCGCAGGTCGCCCGTGACGCGCAGCAGGCGGCACTCGGCGAGGTGGATCTCGGCCACGACGGCGAGGTCGTCCACGCGCTGCGCGAGGACGAGAGCGCGGTCGAGCTGGATCCGGGCAAGGCCGTAGTTGCCGCGACGCGATTCGCATTCGGCGGCGGCCGCGGCGATCGCGGCGTCGTCGGCGGCGAATTCGCCCGTGGCGACGGCGATTCGGTAAGTCCGCAGCGCCTGCTTGTAGTAGACATCGGCATGCGCGACGCGGCCGCTCGCCTCGGCGGCCATGCCCTGTTGCCGGTAGCTGTGGCCGATGTTCACGGCGGCGCGCTTCATGGCGAGCGTGTCGCGCGCGAGGCGGTGCTTCAGCCCCGCGATGCGGAACTCCTGGCGCGCGGCCTGGAAATGGCTGCGGCGCGAAAGCAGAAGACCCTGGAGCTCGCGGGCGCCCGCCTCGCGCACCGGGTCCTCGGCCGTGACGGCGTCGTGGATCGCGCGGGCGGTGACGCGGGCGGCCATCTCGTAGGCTTCGGCGGCGAGCAGCGACCGGGCGATGGCGCAGAGCGCGTCGCAGCGCTCGAGCGGGTCGGCGGCGCTGGCCTCGACGGCCTCGAGCCCTACCGAGACCGCGGCGGCGTGCTTGCCGCGTTCCTGATGCCGCGCCAGGAGGTCCAGCAGCGCCCCGGTGCGGTCGGCCCCGGCCTCGGCGAGCCGGGCTCCCAGGCGGTGGACCACGGCCGACATCGTCTTCTCGGTATTCGTTTGCATGGAACGAAGCTTCGGCCAGGGCCTCCGCGGCGGCTGTGACGGCGTTCACAGGCCGGGGGGCATGTCCGTTTCAGCGGTCACATCCCCGCGTTTCAATTGACTTCGGGCGAGGGCGCGGCTTAGGATGGGTTTCAAACGAGCGTTTGAATCGGACGTTTTACATGGCACCAACCCGTCCGGCCCGCAGGAACGTCGCCCTCGACGCGACCTCGGCCGACACCAAGACCCGCATCCTCGACGCCGCCGAGCAGCTCTTCATGGAGCACGGCTTCGAGGCGACGAGCCTGAGGAGCCTCACCGCCGCGGCGAGCGTGAACCTCGCGGCGGTGAACTACCACTTCGGCTCGAAAGAGGAGCTTTTCCAGGCGGTCCTCACGCGCCGCCTGGACCCCATGAACCAGGAGCGCATCGAGCTGCTGGAGCGGGTCGAGCGCGAGGCCGCCGGCAAGCCGATGAGCTGCGAGAAGATCCTCTTCGCGATGCTGATCCCGGCGCTGCGCCTGGCGCGCGACGAGCAGCGCGGGGGCAAGAACTTCCTGCGCCTCGTGGGCCGCGCCTACGCCGACCCCGCCCCCTTCATCCGCCATTTCCTCTCGGAGCAGTACGCCGAGATGATCGGCAGGTACAAGGAGGCGTTCCACAAGGCGCTGCCGCAGCTCTCGCGCCAGGAGCTCACCTGGCGGCTGCATTTCGTGATGGGCGCCCTCTCGTACACGCTCGCCGGAACCGACCTGCTCAAGCTCTTCCAGCAGGTGGCCCCGGGCGAGCGCGACAACGACGAGCTGCTGCTGCAGAAGCTGGCGCCGTTCCTGGTGGCGGGCCTCAAGGCCCCGGCGCTGGGCGACGCGCGCAAGCTCGAGCTGGTCTCGGGCGACTAGAAGCCAGAGGAGAGAGTCGATATGGGAACCTTCGTGATCATCCTGGCCGTCGCGGCCGCGACCAAATGGCTCCTCGCCTACAAGCGCGCCAACGGGCTCGCCTGGTCGATCTGGTTCGCCGCCATCGTCGCCGCCATCGAGTTCGGCACCGGCACGCCCGGCTGGATCTGCACGGTGCTCTGGGTCGCCGCCGGCGTCTTCGCCGCGCTCGCGATCGTGAAGCCCTTGCGCCGCGCCGTCATCACCGCGCCGATCTTCGCGATCTACAAGAAGATCATGCCGCAGGTCTCGCAGACCGAGCAGGAAGCGCTCGACGCCGGCAGCATCTGGTGGGACGCCGACATCTTCAGCGGCCGGCCCGACTGGAAGAAGCTGCTCGAATACCCGCACGCGAAGCTCACCGCCGAGGAACAGGCCTTCGTCGACGGTCCCGTGGACGAGCTCTGCGGGATGCTGGACGAGTGGGACACCATGGGCCGGCGCAGGGACCTCTCGCCCGAGGTGTGGAAGTTCATCCGGGACAAGGGCTTCCTCGGCATCATCATTCCCAAGTCGTACGGAGGGCTCGGCTTCTCCGCATTCGCGCACTCCGAGATCGTCACCAAGATCTCGACCCGCAGCGGCACGGCCGCGGTCACCGTGATGGTGCCCAACTCGCTCGGGCCCGCGGAGCTCCTGATCCACTACGGCACCGACGAGCAGAAGAACCATTACCTCCCGCGCCTCGCCAGGGGCCTCGAGATCCCGTGCTTCGCCCTCACCAACCCCGATGCGGGTTCCGACGCGGGCGCGATCCCGGACTTCGGCATCGTGTGCAAGGGCATGCACGAGGGCCGCGAGGTGCTCGGCATCCGCATGACATGGGAGAAGCGCTACATCACGCTCTGCCCCGTCGCGACGATCCTGGGCGTGGCATTCAAGCTCTTCGACCCCGACAAGCTCATGGGCGACAAGGAGGAGCTCGGCATCACCCTCGCGCTGATCCCGACCTCGCACAAGGGCGTCAACGTCGGCCGGCGCCACGACCCGCTGGGCGCGGCGTTCATGAACGGGCCCACGTGGGGCAAGGACGTTTTCATCCCCATGGACTGGATCATCGGCGGCAAGGAGAAGGTGGGCCACGGCTGGCGCATGCTGGTCGAGTGCCTCGCCGCGGGCCGCTCGATCTCGCTGCCGTCGCTCTCGATGGCCGCGGGCAAGCTCGCCTCGCGGGCCACCGGCGCCTACGCGCGCGTGCGCTCGCAGTTCAAGACCCCGATCGGCAAGTTCGAGGGCGTGGAAGAGCCGCTCGCCCGCATCGGCGGCAGCACGTACCTCATGGACGCGACGCGGCGCATGACGATGGTCGCGCTCGACTCGGGCGAGAAGCCCTCCGTGATCTCGGCGATCTGCAAGTACCACATGACCGAGCGCATGCGCCAGATCATCAACGACGCCATGGACATCCACGGCGGCAAGGGCATCATGCTCGGACCGAACAACTACCTCGGCCACGCCTACATGACCGTGCCGATCGCGATCACGGTCGAGGGGGCGAACATCCTCACGCGCTCGCTCATCATCTTCGGCCAGGGCGTCATCCGCTGCCACCCGTACGTGCTGAAGGAGATCGAGGCGGCGGGCAAGAACGATCTCGCGGCCTTCGACGCCGCGTTCTGGGGCCACATCTCGTTCACGCTCTCCAGCGCCGGGCGCTCGCTCTGGCTGGGCCTCACCGGCGGCTTCGGCCACCCGGTGCCGGGCGCGCCCGAGACGCGCAGGTATCTCCAGCAGATGACGCGCTTCTCGTCGGCCTTCGCGCTCCTCGCCGACGTCTCGATGTTCGTGATCGGGGGCGACTTGAAGCGGCGCGAGAAGATCTCCGCGCGGCTGGGCGACATCCTGTCGCTGCTCTACATGGCCTCGGCGGCGGTGAAGCGCTACCACGACGAGGGCCGCCAGAAGGAGGACCTGCCATTGCTCACCTGGTCGATGTGGGACAGCTTCTTCCGCATCCAGGTGGCGATGGAAGGCGTGGTCTCCAACTTCCCCAACAAGTGGGTGGGCGCATGGCTGCGCCTGTTCGTCTTCCCGAAGGGGCTCACGCTCGACGCGCCGCACGACAAGTGGGGCTCGAGGGTCGCCGCGATCCTGATCACCCCCGGCGCCGCGCGCGACCGGCTCACCGCCGGCGCCTACGTGCCGAAGGACGCGGACGACGTGATCGGGCGCCTGGACTACGCGATGGAAGCGGTGATCAAGGCCGATCCGATCGAGGCGCGCATGAGGAAGGCGCAGAAGGAGGGCAAGCTGCCCCAGCGAACGCTCGCCGAGCGGCGCCTGGCGGCCCTGAACCAGCAGCTCATCACCCAGGAAGAGTACGACCACCTCGTGTACACAGACCGCCTGCGGCGTGACGTGATCAAGGTGGACGACTTCGACCACGACCTGGGACGCGCATACGATGGAGGGGACGAGCAATGGCAAGCGGATTCGCGCAAGAAGGCGGCCGTCGCGTCTATGTAGTCGACGGGGCGCGCACCCCGTTCCTGAAGGCACAGAGCCGGCTGGGTCCCTTCACCGGTTCCGACCTCGCGGTGAACGCCGGCCGGGCGCTCCTGCTGCGCCAGCCGTTCGGACCCGAGGCGTTCGACGAGGTGATCGTCGGCGCGGCGATGCCGTCCTCGGAGGAGGCCAACATAGGGCGCGTGGTGTCGCTGCGCCTGGGCTGCGGGGACAAGGTGCCGGCGTGGACGGTGATGCGCAACTGCGCCTCGGGCATGCAGGCGCTCGACTCCGCGCTGGTGAACATCCTCGCGGGGCGCTCGCGCCTGGTGCTCGCCGGCGGCACCGATGCCATGAGCCACGCGCCGCTGCTTTACGGGCCGGCGCTCGCCAACTGGTTCATGGCGATGAACGCGGCCAGGACCGGCGGCGCGAAGGCGGCCCTGGCGACGAAGTTCAGGCTGGATTTCCTGAAGCCCGTGGTCGCCATCCTCAACGGGCTCACCGACCCCATCGTGAAGCTCTCGATGGGCTCGACCGCGGAGATCGTGGCGAAGCGATTCGGCATCACACGCACGATGATGGACGAGTACGCGGTCGAATCGCACCGGCGCGTGGCGTTCGCGCAGGACAACGGACAGCTCTCCGAGGTCGAGCCGATGTACGGGCCCGACGGCAAGGTCTACGCCGCCGACGACGGCGTGCGCCGGGATTCGAGCGTCGAGAAGCTCGCCAAGCTGCGCCCGGTGTTCGACCGCACCTACGGCAACGTGACCGCGGGCAACAGCTCGCAGGTGACCGACGGTGCCGCGATGCTGGTGTTGGCCGCCGGGGACGTGGTGAACGAGTACGGTTTGAAACCGCTCGGGCGCATCGTCGACGCCCACTGGGGCGCCCTCGATCCCTCCGAGATGGGCCTGGGGCCGGTGCACGCGATCACGCCGCTGCTCATGCGCCACAAGCTCGGCTGGGACGACATCGACGTGGCCGAGATCAACGAAGCCTTCGCCGCGCAGGTGCTGGGCTGCGTCGCCGCCTGGGACGACCGCGCCTACATGAAGGAGCATTTCGGGTCCGAGCGCCCCGTGGGAAGCCTCGACCGGGCGAAGCTGAACATCGACGGCGGGGCGATCGCGATCGGCCACCCGATCGGCGCCTCGGGGGCACGCGTGGTATTGCACGCGCTCAAGGCCCTCGAGCGCACCGGCGGCAAGCGCGCCGTGGCGTCGCTCTGCATCGGCGGCGGGCAGGGCGGCGCGATGCTGCTGGAGAGGAACTGATCGTCATCCCGGGCGCCGCTCCAGTGCTCGTCACCCCGGGCGCGGCAATCGCTGCGATGGCCCGGGGCCCAATGCCGCCATGAACCTAACCCGTTTGAACTTCGGCGCCACCGGCATCCGGCGCCTGCTCAACCTGTGGCCCGTGTTCCGCGGCGCCGGCATCCGCGTGCGCGACATCGCGCCCGACTTCCGCAGCGCGACCGTGGAACTGCGCTCGCAGCTCTTCAACAGGAACTACGTGGGCTCGCACTTCGGCGGCTCGCTCTACGCGATGACCGACCCCTTCTTCATGATCATGATGATGAAGAACCTCGGGCGCGAGTACATCGTGTGGGACAAGGCGGGGGCGGTACGGTATCTCAAGCCCGCGCGCGGCACCGTGACGGCCCATTTCCGCATCGACGAGGCTGCGGTGGAGCGGGTGCGGCAGGCGACGGCGAACGGCGAGAAGTACGAGCCCAGCTTCCGTGTGGACATCGTGGATGCCGAGGGAGTGGTCGTCGCAGACGTCGAGAAAACGCTCCACATAAGAAAGAAGAGCCGAAATGGATCTTAGGCACTGGAAGCTCACCCTCGACGCCGACAACATCGCGTGGCTGTATTTCGACCGCGCGGGGACCGGCACGAATACCTTCTCGAGCGAGGTGCTGCGCGAGCTCGACCGCATCGCCGATCATCTCGCGGGCATGCCGCCCAAGGGGCTCGCGATCCTCTCGTCGAAGGAGAACGGCTTCGCGGCCGGCGCCGACATCGAGGAGTTCACGACCTTGAGGGATGCCGAGGCCGCGATGGCGTTCCTCACGCTCGGCAACGAGGTGTTCGACAAGATCGAGCGCCTCGCCTTCCCGACAGTGGCGATGGTGCATGGCTTCTGCATGGGCGGTGGAACCGAGCTCGCGCTCGCCTGCCGCTACCGCGTGATGGACGACGGCCCGAAGACGCGCATGGGGCTGCCCGAGGTCCTCATCGGCATCGTGCCGGGCTGGGGCGGGGCGAAGCGCATGCCCGAGCTGATCGGCGCCGCCGCGGCGCTCGATCTCATGCTGACGGGCCGCGCGATCGACGCGCGCCGCGCGAGGAAGCTCGGCCTCGTCGACGCCGCCACGCCGCGGCGCCACTTCGAGAACGCCGTGCGCATGCTGCTCGCGAGCCCGCCGCCGCGGCGCAAGCCCGCCCTCGGCGCCGCGATCACCAACTGGCCGGGCGTGCGCAACCTCGTGGCCTCGAAGGCCGCGAAGCAGGTGGCTCAGAAGGCGCGCCGCGACCATTACCCCGCGCCCTACGCCATCATCGAGACGTGGCGCGACTTCGGCGGCGACGTGCGGAATGTGCCGAAAGAGCATCCGGCATCGATGACGACATTGTTCCATCACCCCACCACGCGGAATCTCATCCGGATATTCCAGCTCCAGGATCGCCTCAAGGCTCTCGGCAAGGGCGATACGGAATTGCGACATGTGCATGTGATTGGAGCAGGTGCCATGGGCGGGGACATTGCCGTGTGGTGCGCCATGCGCGGTCTCTCGGTGACGCTGCAGGACCTGGCCCCCGAGCGCATCTCGCCCGCCATCAAGCGCGGTGCGGAGCTCTACAGGAAGCGCCTGCGCGAGCCGCACCTCGTGCAGGGCGCGATGGATCGCCTCGTGCCCGACGTGAAGGGTGACGGCGTCGCGCGCGCCGACCTCGTGATCGAGGCGATCGTCGAGAACGCGGAGGTGAAACGCAAGGTGTTCGCGGAGGTCGAGCCGCGCATGAAGGAGACGGCGATCCTCGCCTCCAACACCTCGAGCATCCCGCTGCAGGAGCTCGCCTCGGGGCTCGCGCGCCCCGAGCGCCTGGTCGGCATCCACTTCTTCAATCCCGTGGCGCAGATGATGCTGGTGGAGATCGTGCGCGGCCCGCAGACCTCGGACGAGGTGATGCAGGCGTCGCAGTCCTTCACGCGCCAGATCGACAAGCTGCCGCTGCCGTGCAAGTCCGCGCCCGGCTTCCTCGTGAACCGCGTGCTCTCGCCCTACCTGCTGGAGGCGATGCTGCTGGTCGACGAGGGCGTGCCGCCGGAGACGATCGACGCGGCGATGAAGGACTTCGGCATGCCGATGGGGCCGATCGAGCTCGCCGACATGGTCGGGCTCGACATCGGCTGGGCGGTCGGGCAGGAGCTCGCCCGGCCGGGCACGCCGATCCCGAAGAAGCTGCAGCAGCTGGTCGAGTCGAAGAACCTGGGCATGAAGACGGGCAAGGGCTTCTACACCTGGGTGAAGGGCAAGCCGCAGAAGTCGAAAGGCGGCACTGGCAGCCTCGACCTTCGCTCGCTCGCCGACCGCATGGTGGCCCCGGCGCTGAACGAGGCGGTCGCGTGCCTGCGCGAGCGCATCGTGGCCGACGCCGACCTGGTCGACGTGGGCATGATCTTCGGCACCGGCTTCGCACCGCATCGCGGCGGCCCGATCCAGACGATCCGCGCGCGCGGCAAGGACGAGTGGCTGGCGGTGCTGAACGACCTCAAGATGAAGCACGGGCTGAGGTTCGAGCCGGATTCGGGCTGGGCGGCGATATGAGCCAGGCGTTGTCGGCGTGGAAGCGGCTCGAGTCGAAGCCTTTCGGCAAGTCGCTCTTCTCGCGCTTCGTCTGCTTCAAGGCGCCGTACTTCGCGACCATCAGCCCGCGCTTCGAGGAGCTGCGCCCGGGTTTCGCGCGGGTCTCGATGAGGAAGCGCCGCGGCGTCACCAACCACATCGGCACGGTGCACGCGATAGCGATGTGCAACCTCGCCGAGCTCGCTGCGGGGACGATGACCGAGGTGTCGATCCCGGAGTCGATGCGCTGGCTGCCGAAGGGCATGCAGGTCGACTACGTGAAGAAGTCGACCGGCGGCGTGCACGCCGTGGCCACACTGCCGGACGTGGCCGAGGGTCCGGGCCGCGATGTCCCCGCGACGGTGGAGATCAAGGATGATGCGGGCGAGGTCGTGTGCCGCGCGACCATCACGATGTGGGTATCGCCAAGGAAGAGGTAGTGCCGCAGCCTATCCCGATCGGGGACGCCGACTCGATCGCCGCCTGCTTCGCGAAGCGCGTCGCGGCGACCCCGGATGCCGTGGCCTACCGCGAGTTCGACGCGGCGACGAGCGCATGGACGCAGTCCACCTGGGCCGAGTCCTCGCGCCTGGTCGACCGCATGCGCGCCGCGCTCGCTCGCGAGGGCCTCGGGACGGGCGACCGCGTGGCGGTGATGGCGCGCAACTGCCGCGACTGGGTGTGCTTCGACCAGGCCGCGCACGCCGAGGGCCTGGTCGTGGTGCCGCTCTTCGCCGACGACCGTCCCGACAACGTCGCCTACATCCTCAACGACTCGGAGGCGCGCGTGATCCTGGTCGAGGGTGCCGAGCAGATCGGCAAGCTCGCGCAGGTGATCGATCGCATCCCCGCTGTCCAGCGCATCGTGAGCATGAAGGCCGCGGAGGGCGTGACCGGCGATCGCACGCGCCAGCTCGCCCATTGGCTCCCGGAGAGCGCGGCCCCGAAACCGCCGTCGGCCGTCGACGGCCGTGCGCTCGCCACGATCGTCTACACCTCCGGCACGACGGGAAAGCCCAAGGGCGTGATGCTCTCGCACCGCAACATGCTGCAGAACGTGAAGGCGGCGCTCGCGGTGTACGAGGTCTACCCCGAGGATGTCTTCCTGTCGTTCCTGCCGCTCTCGCACATGCTCGAGCGCATGGCGGGCTACTACCTCACGATGTGCGCGGGCGCGCAGGTGGCCTTCGCGCGCTCGGTCGCGCAGCTTGCCGAGGACTTCAAGTCGGTGCGGCCGACGGTCATCGTCTCGGTGCCGCGTATCTTCGAGCGCCTGCACGCGGCGATCAACGGCCAGCTCGCCTCGGCGCCGCCCTCGAAGCGGCGCATGTTCGAGGTTGCGCACCACGTGGGCTGGGACCTCTTCGAGTGGCGGCAGGGTCGTGGCCCGTGGAAGCCCACGTTCCTCGCGTGGCCGCTCTTGCGCTCTCTCGTGGCCTCGAAGCTGCTGGAGCGCATGGGCGGGCGGCTGCGCCTTTGCATCAGCGGCGGCGCGGCGCTGAATCCGCACATCGCGCACACCTTCATCGGCCTGGGCCTGCCGATCTGCCAGGGCTACGGGCTGACCGAGGCCTCGCCCGTGGTGAGCGTGAACCTGCTGGAGAAGAACGATCCGGCGAGCATCGGACTGGTGCTCCCCGGCATCGAGGTCGCGTTCGGCGAGAACCAGGCGCTGCTCGTGCGCGGGCCCAACGTGATGATGGGGTACTGGCGCAATTCCGAGGCGACCGCGCAGGTGCTCGACGCCGAGGGCTGGCTGGACACCGGCGACCAGGCGCGCATGAAGGATGGCTTCCTCTACATCACCGGGCGCATCAAGGAGATCATCGTGCTCGGCAACGGCGAGAAGGTGCCGCCCGTCGACATGGAGATCGCCGCGCAGCTCGATCCCCTCTTCGAGCAGGTGATGGTCGTGGGCGAGGGCAAGCCCTTCCTCGGCGCGCTCGTGGTGCTGAACGCCACGGAAGCGGCGAAGGCCGGCAAGCTCGACGACAAGGCGCTTGCCGCGCGCCTGGGCGCGCAACTCAAGGATTTTCCGGGCTATGCGCAGGTGCGCCGCGTCGCCGTCGTCCCCGAGCCGTGGTCGGTCGACAACGGCTTGCTCACGCCGACGCTCAAGCTGCGCCGTGCGCAGATCCTGGAGCACCACTCGGACCGGTTGGAGGCGCTCTACAAGGGGCACTAGACCGAAGTTCCCTCTCGTTTAGTTAGCTCAGAGGTGCTTTGCTTGAGCGTTTTCAATAGGTTGCCGACTTTGAGGGATGTGAGACTGTAGCCATGTAGTGGGCTTGCGTTCTAT
>Ga0307505_10000424_pt1 | contig 47599 bp, 39 predicted proteins | sample 23_S_MG_FD_202183 | JGI IMG/M metagenome (GOLD analysis project Ga0307505, IMG submission 202183) | Soil microbial communities from Populus trichocarpa stands in riparian zone in the Pacific Northwest, United States - 23_S | ecosystem: Environmental > Terrestrial > Soil > Riparian zone > Trees...
TCGAAGAGCGGCACCGTGAAAGCCGTATCACCGTGATTCGGGCTCCAGATCATCCCTTTTGCGATCAGCTGATTGCGCGTGGGACCCAGGGCGGTCACCTTCCGATTGAGACCCTCGGCGATATCGCCCGAACGATGGGGCCCAGTCCCAAGCTCGGCCATTGCGCGCAGGTACTTCTTCTCAGCCGGCGTCAGTCGATCAAAGCGCACTCGGAAGAAACTTTCGTCCAGGGCCGCCACAGCGAAGCGTGATGCCAGCTTGACGTCTTCGATCGTGATAGGAGACACAGCAGCGGTATCCCAGGTGTGCTTGCCCCATTCCTGCAAGAAGTACGGATAGCCCTGAGTTCGCTGAATGATCTCCGCCACGGCAGCCGGCTCGATCAGAACGCCTTCCTTTTCGGCCGGCCTCGTGATCGCTAGCGCCGCCGCGGATGGTGGAAGCGGACCGATCTCTGGAAAGTCGAACAGTCGTTCGGCGTAGGACTTGGCTTTGCCCACTCGGCCCCGCAATTGTGGCAAGCCCGCACCGATAAGGACCACGGGCAACCTACGCTGCGCACACCGGTGCAAGGCGGTGATCAATGCAGCGAGTTCGTCTTCCTTCACATACTGGAGTTCGTCGATCAACATCGCGAGGGATGTGCCCGCTTGCTGGGCCGCCACTCCAACAGTCTCGAGAAGGGCTGGCAGGTCGTGCTCCAGATCTCCGTTGTCAGCGAGCCCTGGCTCAGGTTCAAGGTCAAGCCCCAGCTCGATGTCTGCAAACTTCAACTTGAGCGCCTTCGCAAATCCCGCCAGCGCTCGGAGCCCACGATTCGCGAAGTCCCTTGCCTTTTCGTGCTTGGAGAGCCTTAACAGGGCCAGGCGGAGCTGAGGAGCCAAGAGCGCGGGCAGCGATCGATCCTCGGGCGCCTCCATTCGCACGGTATGGATGCCAGCTCCCTCGGCGGCGTCTCGAATGCTGTCCAGCAAGACCGTCTTGCCGACGCCTCGCAGACCGACCATCAGGTGGCTCTTGGTCGGCAGTCCCCTTCGGACTCGCTCCAATGCCACGCGAGCCGTCTCGCGCAACTCGTCTCGTCCCGCCAGCTCAGGGGGTGGTGTGCCGGCACCAGGGGCGTACGGGTTCGTTACGGGGTCCATTCGAGGACTTCATTATATCTAAATTAGTAAATTTATCATTAGGTAATAATTTAACTAATTTAAGCATAATTTGTCGCACGCCACTCCCGCTACGTGAGGCTCATGAGCATATATTTCCGAGTCGATAGTGCGAACGCTACGCGAGACAACACGTCAAGGGGTGTAGCCCGCCCGCGCGGCCCACGCCGCCAAGAGCGCTCGCGCGAAGACGGCTTTGCTTTCGGGGGACACCACCTCGGCCTGCACCACGGCGCCTGAGCGGGTTCGAACGAACACGCCTTCGATCACGTACCGAACGCCCAGGGAACCGATCCCGGTCGAATACGATGCGGCGCCCAGAGCTCCCCGCCGGTTGGCGCAGGCGGCTGAAGCTGTCTGGGCCTCCACGCCAGCGGGCCACCGGGCCAATCGCAGCGTGACCGTGAAGTCGCGAGGGGCAACGACGACCTCCGTCGCGGCCGGCTCCGGTAGTCCCTGGCAGGGGACCGGAGCACCGCTTTCCACGAGCCACTCGGCTGGTACCGGCACGCCGCCACGCGTGTCGCCCATCGGCAGCGTGGCCCAACTCAGGTTGGGCAGCGCTGGAAGCGCGGACGCCAGCAGGCCCTGACCCTCGAGGCTGGCCAGTGACGCTCTTACGATGCCGGCGTTGAACGCGAGCGCTTCTTCGGAGCCCACGTAGCGCGCGACCAGCACCTCGGGACCAAGGTCCAACACCGCGAAGTCCACCCTGCGCGGCTGATCGGAGTCCACAGCCGTGCCCGTGGCGCGTCCCACAAGGCGAGGTGCGCCAGAGGCGGGCGTCAGCGTCTCGCTCCGGCTCGATGCGGCAGACCAACGCTCGAACTGTTGGGTGGTGACCAGGCTCTGCTCCACCTGCCTGGACGTCCACGGCGTGAACACACGGTCCACGCGCAGCACCACGTCGCTCGCGCGCGTGTCGGTCTCGACGCGCGCCCGCGTCTGCGCGACGTCCTGCAGGCCGACGGGAAGCCGGACGCCAAGATTCTTCTCGGGCACGCTCTCGAACGGACCCAAGTGGAGCCGGCGCGTCGGCATCAGCTGATCGAGGCCCTGCGTCTCGAGAAAGTCCTTCGCGTCGTTGATTGGGATGGCGAACCCGATTCCGGCCGCGCCACGAATCTTCATGCTGACCACGCCCACCACGAATCCGGCGGCGTCCACCAACGGGCCGCCGCTGTTGCCGGGATTCACGTTGCTGGTCACCTGCAGGTAGCGGCGCTGGCCGGCGTCGCCCTCTCGCATCGCTGCGATGGTGCCCTCCGCTGCGCTCATCTCGGGCACCAGTCCAGGCGTGGCGTCGGCCCGACCTACCTCCACCAACCTCCCGAACGGGAAGCCCAGCGCCTGAACGGGCTCGCCGCGCGATACGGCATCGGAGTCTCCGAGTGCGATATACGGAAGGTTGGGAGCGCTGACGAAGAGCACTGCCAGGTCGCGCTCGGGATCCGAGGCGAACACGGACGCCTCCGCGCACGGCGTCGCGCTGCCTTGCGCCCTGGCGGCTTCCGGCGAAAAGCACACGTCGATGCGCGCGACGCGCGTGGTGATGGTGACCTTCGCGTTGTCCCGGTTTTGCACCACCGTGCCACCGTCCACCACGTGATGGTTGGTCAGCACGTAGCCGCTCGGCGACACGATGAACCCGCTGCCGCTGCCAATCTCCACCTGATTCAGATCGGCGACGCGCCTGCTGCCCTGTTCCTCGACTTCAACGTGCGCGCTCCCGATCAACCGAATGAACACCGTGGCGTCGGCGGGCGACGACGCGCGCTGTGCCGACAGCGCGGTGCCGGCAGCAGCCAGGGCCAGCGTCAACAGAGCCGAAGCGGATCCGCGAGACACCGACGTCGGTCGGTGAGAGAATCGCCGCGGCCGATCGTCCCGACTCACACGTCGTCGCGGCCGATGTTCACGATGATGCCGACCGCCAGACCGATCGTTCCCAACACGACGCCCGACGCCAGCGCGCTCGCAGACGATTTCATGCGTTGATGCCCCCCCTCGCTGGGCGAATCATCGTCAACGAACCCGACGGAGTCAACAGTGCACAGCCGCTCGGCCCCCCGTGCCGATAGAACGGGTCGCTGGTATCGCGGGCGACCGCTACCAGACTGTGAGCATGTTGAGGGCGCGGCGCTCCAGCAGGCAACTACGCCGCTCGGGCGCAAGACCCGGACGATTCCCCACGAGGCTCGACAACCTGCTCTTGTTGGCGGCAATGCCGACCACTCTGCCGATAAGACAGGGAGCGGCCGTCGCGAATGCCGACGTTTCACAGTTCGGCAAACGGACGGCGCGTATGAGGATGGTCGTCATGAGATCTCGGACGGTCTTCGGCGTATTCGCCCCGATCGCCTTTGTCGCGTCGGTCTCGACCTCCTGCGGCGAGGCGACCACGGAGGTCGCGGCTCCCCCCATATCGAGCGCGGCCGTGGACGCGCTGGTCCCCGGCCAGCTTGCGCGCGCGGCCGCGTTGAAGACCGAGATCAGCAGCGCCGGCGAAACCTGCGACCAGGTCACGCGGACGTTCCTCCAAGGCACGCATGAAGGGTTTCAGGTGTGGAACGCCGAATGCGCGGACGGCCGCACGTACGGCATCCTGGGCGACGCGGACGACGGCGTGCGGGTGCTGTCCTGCGACGCCGCCGAGCGCATCACCGGCACGAAGTGCTTCGAGGAGTTTTGACGCGGAACGCGCCGGCCGGCTACCGGGTCGGGCGCTCGTTGTCGAAGCCGAAGCCGACGTAGTTGTCGTCGAGGTCCGGCCGCAGCAGCACCGTGGAGAACATGAACGCCATCGTGTAGCGCCCGTCGGCCGCGCGGGTGACGTTGAGCTGCACCTGCTCGCGCACGTGCCACTCGATCAGCCCTTCCCAGGCGCGCGGGCCCACCTCCACGAACTCCGGATAGTGATGGCTGGCCTTGAGGAAGCTGCGCTGCTGTTCCTGCACCTGGCGCACTACGCGCCAGTGCGCGTTCTGCGCCTCGGTCTGCCGCTGCACGGTGCTTTGCAGATCTCGAAGGGCCGCGGCGACCTGCGGGTCCCACTCGACCCCGCTTTGACCGCCGGCCTCGGAGGCTGCCACGACTCCGATCATCCACAGCCCGGCCAACAAGCCCGAACGCAGTGCGATTCGTCGATTCATGGCGCTCCTCCGACAGAGTTCTACTGGGTCACACGCAGCGTGGCGCGATAGTCGCCCGGCGCAATCGTACGGCTGCTGAAGGGATAAGGCTGGAGCTCCATCAGCTCCACACGGAGGCCCTGAAACGTGCTGGCGGCGCGAGTGGAATCGCCAGTGTGCAGCTCGAGCGTACTCGCGGCCGAGCCCGCGGTGGCGCGGACGCGGACAACGGCATCGCCGCCTTGAATGCAGATGGCGTCGGCGGGGCAACGTGAGTCGCCGGTTACGTCCGTGAACTCCAGCCGAACCTGACTGCTGTCGATTCGCGCGGATTCCCCAGGCGCCAGCGTGAACCGCTCGCTGAGCGCCACGGTGGGCCCCGAGGGCATCTCGTCACATCCCAGCGTCACAAAGAGGAGACAGAGAAGGAGGCTCTTGGGCTTCACGTCCTGTGTTCTAGCACTGGTCATGCCAGACTTCGCTCGCACAACGTCCGAGCGAGCTTCTTCTCGGCAGGCCAGCCGCGGCCTCAGGGCTCGAAGCCGAAGGACAGTCGCATGTCGCCGTCCCGCAAGCCCTTGGCCACGTCCACCCGCAGGGTTCCGCCGGCGCCGGGCACCGCGGCGCGCACGCCAGCCCCCACGTCCACGTCGCGGCGGCCTCCGGGCAAGGGCCTGCGCTCCAGGCTGACGACGTCCACGAACACGGCGGCGGCCACGCGGGCCCGGGTCGTGGGCCACCAGTACTGACCTTCGCCGCTGCCGTGAAGGATCACGCGGCCCATCCGTGCGGTGACCATCTCTCCGTCGACCACCAGCCGATGCGCGCGCAGCGGCACGGGACGCGCGGCCCCGGTGTCGCCTCCGAACCACAGATCCCCCGGCGTGGTCGCGCCGGCGACGCCGGCCCCCACCTGTCCCAGCAGCGTGAAGCCCTGGCGACGCGTGGATGACCGAGTCCGAACAACGCCCTGCGCCAGGCCAAACGGTTGGCCGCCCCACCACCCATCCACCATCACCTGTCCGCGAAGGCGTTCACCGCCCGACGCGCCCTCGAGGGTCCCGCCTACCGTTCCCTTCGTGCCGGCACTCGTCGCTATTTGGGCATTGAGCATTGGGCATTGAGCAATGGGCATTGAGCGTTGAGCATTGGGCATTGAGCATTGGGCATTGACTCTGATCCACCCGTCGGCGCCGCCGCGCAGGCCGACCCTCCACGCTGGACTGACCCAGTCGGACCACGACAATCGGGCGGACCTTCGTTCAGACATCGGCAAGAAGGGCGCATCGAATGGCTGCTGCTCCCAACCGCCACCGACGCTCCACACGCCGCCCCACGGCGCGGGCGCGCTGTAGTCCCCGGCCAGGCGGGGTCTCCCGCGCCAGAACCGCCATTGAACGTCGAGGCGCTCGCCGCCGCCGGACAACGATCCGATCGGCACCGTGACGGTCCGCGTGAAGATGGCGCCGCCGCCGATGTTTGCGAGCGCGGCCGGCGATGTCGGCCACCGTGGACGCTCCGTGGCCACCGCACGCACGTCGGCCAGGCCGCCCGGCGCCGGGACGTACTCCACGGACACGGCGGAAAGGGCCGGAATGGCATCGAGTCGGCGCTGCAGCTCCGTCAAGCCGCCCGTGGTCACCAGATCTCCGGGAGCCATGCGCGCGGCGCGGGCAGCAACCGGCACTCGCGTGCGCGTCAGCCCTTCGATCTGCAAGGTGTCGAGCTTTGGCTCGTCCACCTCGTTCCAGGCGGCCAAGGCACCTGGGCGATCGCTTTGCACGAAGCGGCTGGTCGCCAGCAGACGCCATGCCGCCTGGTCGGCAGGGTCGACCCCTACGGCCGATGCCGCCAGCTCACCCGCCTCGGCCCAGCGGCGCTGCAGGGCCCGCAGGCCAGCCAGTTCTCGAAACGCGACCGACGCGGAGCACGCGGCGCTCGTCGTCAGCACACGTTCGGCGCGCTCCACGTCTCCGGCGGTAGCCGCGCGGGCCGCGTCCGCGACGGTCGCCTGACACGCCTGGTCGGAACCTCCGGCGTTGGGCGTGACATTCGGGGGCGCACCGGCCCTCGGCGCGGCGTCAGCCTGCGCGGCGCCTGGCAACACCACGGCCATCCACCGGTTGGCCGCGCTCCATCGCCTGTCGAACTCGTCCTGTGGCATCCCGCGGAAGGGTGCCCGAGCCGGATCGTGAAAGAGCACGGCGGTCGATGCCACGGCCACCACGACCACGTAGTGGAACGTGCCCGGTCGGTCCTCGACCAGCGCAATCACCGGGCGGCCCTGCGCAAGCTCCCGCGTCAGGAGCGGGCGCGTCCCTTCCGCGCCCACGACGTTCCAACCGCGCCGCCGCAAGTCATCCACAAGCGCGGATGTCCGGATGCCCGCGGCGCTCCGGTCCACGAGTTGTGCGAACGACTCCGCCGACACGCCGCGCTCGCCCCAGTAGCGAAGCACCATGGCGGCCGCGGCGCCGCCGCACAAGGCTTCCGACTGGGGTACGAACGGAACGTCGAGAACGGTGAGGGGGGCTTGCGCGTGCGCGACCCACGGCAGGAGCGCCATCGAGGCGATGCACGCGCCGGCTACGCCAACCCGGCGCAGCCAGCGCGCGACATCAGAGAAGCCAGAAAACTTGACCACTTGAAATCCAGATCAATTACGTCAAGTTTTCTCCCCCGCCAGAACCGGGGTCCCCGCCACGCGTTTTCCAGCGTGGTGGGGTGGTGGAGGCGGGGCAAGAAGACACTGCCCCTAGCGAGGCGAAGCCTGCATCGTCCGAGGCGGAGCCTCGCTAGGTTCAATCAAGGGCGACTATGAGCAGGATGAGCACCAGGAGGGCGATGATGATCATCGTGGTCGAAATTACAACCCTCGACTGGCCACCGGCCAGGGCCTCCTCAACCTGGTTCGCCTGCGCCGACAGGGTTTCGAGCTCCTGGCCATCGAGCGTCGAGACGGCCTGTGCGGCCGTTCGAAGATCGATCCCCATCCGCCCCGCGACGGCTTTCACGTCCGGGTGCTCCATCACACGCAGCACGGCGGCGCGATCTGATGCCGTCGAGGCCACGTGCTGCTGCACGGCGGCGTCGAGCACCGCCTGCGAGACGATCGAGGACTGCGCGTGGGCGCGCGGTACGGCAGTGACAAGCGTGAGCAGAATCGCCAGAATAGACGTGATTGTCGTGGTCGTCATGACCGTCGTGACCTTTCGCATGCGGGAAGCTCCTCCTAGAAAACTTGCCTCCAGAATTCTTGACCAAATGAGTCAAGTTTTCTACGCCCCGCCGGAACCGGGGTCCCCGCCACGCGTCTTCCAGCGTGGTGGGGTGGTGGAGGCGGGGCAAGCAGACAGGTCAAGCATTGTAGTCGTCTTGCTGCAAAATTGAGACCGTCGGGCAGCTCAACGGAAGCATCGCAAGCAGCCCTCGTGACCCTCCACACCTCAGACCTTTCATCACGAGTCGCGTCGTGGATGTCCGCTCTCGAATCGAGGCACCTGGCGGACCTGCGCGTCGCGGAGGTCACGCGCGCGCTGCGCGCGCTGTCCTCCGCCTACGTCGAGCGACGGCACAAGGTGGCGAGTGGCGGCACGCTGGACAGTGCGGGCAAACGAGCCGCGTTCGCGCTGTACTACGGCCCCCTGCACTTCCTGGCGACCGCGCACGTGCTAGCTCAGCTGCAAGCCGGGCGCCCATCGCGAATCGTCGACCTGGGCTGCGGCACGGGCGTGGCGGGAGCAGCGTGGGCTCTCCGGGGCGCCGATGCACCGCGGGCGCTGACGGGAATCGACCGCCATCCGTGGGCGGTGGAGGAAACGCGACGCACCTATCGGGACCTCGGCCTGGCTGGACAGGCGCGCGTGGGGGATCTGATCCGAGTGCCTGCCATCGACGGGGCGGACGCCGTCCTGGCCGGCTATTTGCTGAACGAACTGAACGATGCCGCGCGCCGGCAGCTCGAGGATCACCTCGCCCGGGCCGCCGCCGCTGGCGCACAGGTGCTGATCATAGAACCCATCGCGCGGGGCGTCGCCCCCTGGTGGGACGCGATGGCCGCTCGCTTCGCGGCGGTGGGCGCACGCGCGGACGAGTGGCGATTTCAACCTGACGTTCCAGACATTGTGGCCAAGCTCGGCAAGGCCGCTGGGCTGAATTTCCGCGAAGTACGGCTGCGGACGCTCTACGCCGGGCCTCTATCGTCCGCGCTTGGCAGGGCGAAGGTCGCGCGGCCATAATCGGCCAGCCTTGACGCGCTCCCCCATGGGGCGCCTCAGAAGATTCATTGGAGACTGACATGTCTATTCGCCCGCGCCCGACCCTCGTGGGTTTCGCCGCGCTCGTTACGATCGCACTGGGGACGCTGGCCGTCCGCGCGCAGGTGAACCAGCCGGTGATCGGCATCGCGCCCGTTACCGTTGCCGGCCCCTACACCTTCGACACCGCCGAACAGCACCGGCTGCGCGTGGTGGTCGTCGCCCGCGGGCTGTCGCACCCGTTCAGCCTGGCGTTCCTGCCGAACGGCGACGCGCTGGTCACCGAACGGGGAAAGGGGCTGCGACTGGTCGTCAACGCCACGGGCGCCCGGCCCGGCGCCGCGGTGCTGCAGGCCGACGCCGTTCCCGGCGCGCCGGCGACCCCAGCTTTCAGAACCGGCGGCCTGCAGGAAGTGGCGCTCCACCCGCAGTTTGCGACGAACCAGCTGGTGTACCTGACCTACAACAAGGCCGGCGCGGTGGGACAAGCCCCGAATCAACGACAGGGCGCGGTGACGCTGGTGCGCGGGAAGTGGGACGGCAAGGCCGTCACCAACGTGGAGGAGCTGTTCGTCGGCGACTGGAGCACGGGCGCCAGCGGATCGCGGTTGGCGTTCGGACCCAACGGCGACGTGTACATGACCACCGGCGCGCCGTTTGGTGGCGAGGCACAGAGGCTGGACACGGTGTACGGCAAGGTGCTCCGCCTGCGCGACGACGGGAAGGTGCCGATGGACAACCCGTTCGTCGGCCGCGCCGGCGCCAGGCCCGAGGTGTTCTCCTACGGCCATCGCGACTCGCTGGGCCTCACGGTGCACCCGACGACGGGCACCGTCCTCAACGCCGAGCACGGGCCCAACGGCGGCGACGAGGTGAACGTCATCCAGCCGGGCCGCAACTACGGCTGGCCCACGTCCAGCTTCGGGCGCTCCTACGAAGGCCCGCGGATCTCCGACAACCCGTTGCCGGCGGGCGTCGAAGCGCCGCTCGTCATCTGGATTCCTTCCATCGCCCCGACGGGAATGACGTTCTATACCGGGGATCGCTTCCCCGCCTGGAAGGGCAACCTGTTCGTGGGCAGCGCGCGCCGGGGCGAAGTGCCGCGCACGGGCGGCCTCGAGCGCGTGGTGCTCAACGACAAGCTCGAAGAACTGCGCCGCGAATCGCTCCTGACGGAACTGCACCAGCGCATCCGTGACGTGCGTCAAGGGCCCGACGGGCTGCTGTATGTGGTCACCGACGAAGACGACGGCGTGTTGCTGCGCCTCGAACCCGTGGCCCAATAAAAGTCTGACGAACCTGGAGGTACCACCATGAGAGCTCTTTCCCTCGGCGCGCTGCTCGTCGTCGCCCTCACGCTGCCGGCCATCACGGCCTCGCCGTCCGCCAAACCAGAGGAAGTGGGCCTCTCCTCGGAGCGCCTGCAGCGCATCACGAAGATGATCGAACGCCACATCGCGGCCGGACGGTTGGCCGGTGCCGTGACGATCGTCGGGCGCCGAGGCAAGGTGGCGCACCACGCGGCGCAGGGCGTGATGGATCGCGACTCGAAGCAGCCCATGACGCCGGGATCGATGTTTCGCATTGCGTCGATGACCAAGCCCGTGATCGGCGTCGCCGTGATGATGCTGGTCGAGGAAGGCAAGCTGCACCTGAACGACCCGGTGGCGCGCTACATCCCGGAGTTCCGGGACATGAAGGTGGCGATGGCGCAGCCGCCGGCCGGTGGCGCAGGCGCCGCAAACGCCGCCGGCGCGGCCGCGCCGCGCTTCTACACGGTGCCCGCGCAGCGCACGATCACCATCAAGGACCTGCTGACGCACACGTCCGGCCTCGGCAGCGGCCCCATGGGCAACAGCGAGATCGAGAAGGTGGCGCGCAAGGAAGGCGAGACGCTGGCCGTCTACATCCCGCGTTTGGCCTCCACCGCGCTCGAGTTCCAGCCAGGCTCGCGGTGGGCCTATAGCCCAGGCGCCGGCTTCGAAACGCTGGGCCGCGTCATCGAGATCGCGTCTGGCGAGAAGCTCGACCAGTTCTTTCGCGCGCACATCTTCGACCCGCTGGGTATGAGGGACATCACCTTCTGGCCCACCGACGCGCAGATGCCGCGCGTGGCCACGGTATACGGGCGCGGTCCCACCGGCCTCACCCGGACGCCGACTCCCAACGACACGCTGTCGAGGAACGTGTACTTCCGCGGGTCCGGCGGTCTTTACAGCACTGCCGAGGACTACATCCCGCTGGGGTTGATGTTGGCCAACGGTGGGCAGTTGAACGGCAAGCGGCTGTTGAGCCGCAAGTCGGTGGAGATGATGGCGGCCGTGCACGCCCCCGACACGCTTCCGGGTCTCCCCGCGGGACAGGGCTACGGCCTCAGCGTGCGCGTGGTGACCAACCACGCCGCGCGCAACACGCTGCTGTCCGACGGCACGTACGGCTGGACCGGCGCCCAGGGCACGCACTTCTTCGTGGACCCGAAGGAGGAACTGGTGGGCGTGCTGATGGTGCAGACCTCCGACGGCGAGCTGCAGCGCGAGTTCGAGGACCTGGTAGCTCAGGCCGTCGTCGACTGACGACGGCGCCGGAACGAACCGGCGTCTGCTTCGCCACCCAGTCGAAGCGCATCAGGTTCGGGCTGCTCGGTTGCGCGACCGGGCGTCCGTCAGGTGGGATTTCCGCACCCACTGCGGTTCATCGGCGATTCTTCCGGGTTACATCGGCAATTCCTCAGGACTCAGGCAACCCGTTTGGGGTATTTCTCTACGGCTTTGATGGAACCTCAGGCGAAATCTCGACGAATCCTGGGCCGAGCCCGGTGGCATGAAGGGAGCTGTATGGTCTTGTTCGCGCGCGCCGTGATTGTGCTTCTGGCTGTTGGTTTCGGGGCGTCCAGTGTCTATGCCCAGGCGTCCATTACCGGCGTGGTCAGAGACACGTCAGGGTTGGTGCTGCCCGGCGTGACCGTCGAAGCCGCCAGTCCGGCGCTCATCGAGAAAGTCCGGTCAGTCGTCACTGACGGCACGGGCCAGTACCGTATCGAGCAGCTGCGGCCGGGCTCCTATTCCGTCAGCTTCACGCTTCCCGGATTCAATACTTTCCGGCGCGATGGGATCGAGCTCACCGGAACGTTCTCTGCAACCGTGAACGCCGACATGGCGGTCGGTTCGATCGAGGAGACGGTAGTGGTTTCGGGCGAATCCCCCATCGTCGATATCCAGAACGCCAGGCAGCAGCGCGTCCTGCCGCAAGAGGTCCTCGACGCCATTCCGACGTCGCGCACGCAGTTCACGAACGCCGTGCTGATCCCAGGGATGTCCATTTCGACCGCCCAGGACGTCGGTGGCACGAACAGCCTCGCGGGCACCACGACGTCGCTGTCGATCCACGGCGGCCGGCCAGGTGATCAGCGCATTCTGGTGGACGGGCTGCCGTCGGCCAATATCGAGGCCAGCGGCAACTCCAGCAACTTCCTGCCGAACATGGGCAGCACACAGGAAATGACGGTGGACTATGCGGCCGGCGGCGCCGAAATGGAGACAGGCGGCGTGCGGGTGAACCTCATCCCACGGCAGGGCGGCAACGTGGTCACCGGGAGCCTCTTCGCCACCGCGGTCAACGACGCGTTCCAGTCCGACAACTACACCTCCGAACTGCAGGCCGCCGGATTGCGGGCTCCCGATGCCATCAAGTTGAACTACGACGTCAACCCGTCGATCGGGGGGCCGATCATCCGCGATCGCCTGTGGTTCTATTCGTCGGCCCGGTGGATAGCCAACAAGAACACCGTCGCCGGCGTGGTCGGCAATCGCAACGCGGGCAATCCCAACGCGTGGACCTACGACCCGGATCCCAACGCCCGCGGCATCTACTCGCTGACGCAGCAGACCGTGAACACGCGGCTGACCTGGCAGATGAACCAGAAGAACAAGCTCAGCGGCTTCTACGACAACCAGTGGCGCTGCTGGTGTAACCGCCAGCTGCCGACCACGGCTCCGGAAGCCGCCAGCACCTACAACTTCCCGATCGTGAGCATGGCGGCGATGAACTGGTCGTCGCCGCTCACCAGCCGCCTGCTCCTCGAGGCCAGCGCCTCGCACCGCGGCGAGCGGTTCGTGGTACGCAAGCCTGCACCGGGCGACGTCTTCGAGACCCTGATTCCGGTCACCGAGCAGTCGTCGGGCCTGCTCTACCGGGGTGTCGGCACGGCGGTCGCGACGCAGCCGTTCATCGCCAACACCACCTCGCCATCCAACGTACAGGGGTCGGTCACCTTCGTCACCGGCGCGCATTCGCTGAAGTTCGGCTTCACCGATGTGTTCGGCGGCCGTGTCGCCACCTACGACTCGCCGGCAAACGTGGGCTACACCTACCGCGTCAACACCGTCAACGGCGTCACGACGCCCAACCTGATCACCGAGTACGCAACGCCATACAGCAACCGCGAGAACATCGGCTCCAACCTCGGTCTCTACGCGCAGGACCGGTGGACGATCGGCCAGTGGACGCTCAGCGGCGGCGTGCGCTTCGATCACTTCGCGATCTTCTTCCCGGAGTCGTCGGTCGGGCCGGGCCCGCTGGTGCCGAACCGCAATCTGTCGTTCCCGCGCTCGGATTTCGTGAACTGGAACGATCTGTCGCCGCGCATGAGCATGGTCTACGACCTGTTCGGCAACGGCAAGACCGCGCTCAAGACCAGCCTCAACAAGTACATGGTGGCGCAGGGCCTCCAGGGGATCTACGGCGACCAGGCCGATCCGATCGGGCGTCTCGTCAACATGGTCACGCGGGCCTGGAACGACGTGGACGGCGACTTCTTCCCGGACTGCGACCTCCGAAACCCGCTCGCCCAGGGCCCGACGCAGGCTGGCGGACTGCAGACCGGCGACGTGTGCGGCGTGATGTCCAACGTCAACTTCGGCAGTGCCGTGCCCGGTGTCCGATACGACCCGCGGACCATCAACGGCTTCGGCCGCCGCCCCTACAACTGGGAGTTCGCGGCCAGCGTTCAGCACGAAGTGGTGCCGCGCGTGTCGGTGGACCTCGGCTATTTCCGCCGCTGGTACGGCAACTTCACGGTGACCGACAACGTGGCGGTTGCGCCGAGTGACTACTCGCCGTTCACCCTCACCGCGCCGCGCAACGAGCGCCTGCCCGACGGCGGCGGCTACCTCATCGACGACCTCTTCGACCTGAACCCGAACAAGGCCGGACAGATCGACAGCTACTTCACCCTGGCCAGCGACTACGGCAAGCAGATCGAGCACTGGAACGGCGTGGATCTGACCGTCAACGCGCGGATGCAGAACGGGCTGTTGCTGCAGGGCGGCATGAGCTCCGGCCGCACGACGACCGACAACTGCGACGTGGCGCCGAAGCTCGACAATCCGAGCCGCCGGTTCTGCAACGTCCAGACACCCTTCCTGACGCAGGTCAAGTTCCTGGGGACCTACACGGTTCCCAACATCGGCGTGCTGGTGAGCGGCACGTTCCAGAGCGTGCCGGGGCCGGCGGTTCTGGCCACGTATCCGGCACCCAACGCAGCCGTGGCGCCGTCGCTTGGCCGCAACCTGTCGGGCAACCAGCAGAACATCAATGTGGCGCTGGTACAGCCGGGCACGATGTACGGCGAACGGCTCAACCAGGTCGACCTGCGGTTCGCCAAGGTGCTGCGCCTCAGCAAGACGCGGACGGCGATCAGCCTGGACCTCTTCAACGCGCTCAACGCCAACACGCCGCTGACGCTGAACAACAACTTTGCCAGCTGGCAACTGCCGCTGTCGATTCTCCAGGCCCGGCTGATGAAGGTCAGCGTCCAGTTCGATTTCTAGAGGCGGCGTCGAAAAACTGGGCACCTGGCGAGCACAGGGGAGAATTCGTCGGATCATCGGCGCTTTCTACGTAAACTTTCAGGACTCGGCCGGGTCAACGGGCGTATACAGGATCATGGGCGAAACGATGAACCGCGGGGTGGGGGTGGCGGCGGCGCTGATCTGGGCGCTCGCGGTCGCGTCGGTTCCCCAGGCGGCTCCTCAGGAACCGCGGAGGGCGGCCCCCGCCGCGGCGCCAGCCGTCAAGGCCGACGCGCCGACCAGCCGGGCGCTGGTCGATCGGTACTGCGTGAGCTGCCACAGCGACCGAACGAAGACGGCCGGGCTCAGCTTGCAGAACCTGGACCTGACCCGAATGCCCGCGCAGGCCGGCATCTGGGAATCGGTGGTCCGCAAGGTCAATGCCGGCATGATGCCCCCGCCCGGCCTGCCGCGTCCGTCACGTCCAGCCGCCGACGCGTTCGTGTCGTTCCTGACCGCCGATCTGGACCGCGCCGCAGCGGCGAACCCGAGCCCCGGACGTCCGCTCTTGCACCGGCTGAACCGGGCCGAATACGCCAACGCCGTGCGCGACGTTCTCGCGCTCGAGGTGGACGTCACCACGCTGCTGCCGCCCGACGACTCCAGCGCCGGCTTCGACAACAACGCCGACGTGCTGGGCGTGTCGCCCGTGCTGATGGAGCGGTATCTGTCGGCGGCGATGACGCTGGCGGCGATGGCGGTCGGTGACACCGAGGTCGCGCCGGCGGAGACCACCTTCCGGCCCCGGGCGGATACGGTCCAAGCCCAGCACCTGGACGGACTGCCCCTCGGAACTCGTGGCGGGCTGGTGATCCGGGAAACATTCCCGGTGAACGCGGAATACGTCATCAAGCCGACGCTGTGGCGGAACAACGCGGGCCGGCTGCGTGGGATGGAGCACCCCCATCAGCTCGAGATTCTCGTCGATGGACGGCGCGTGCACTCGGCGATCGTCGGCACGCCTGAAGACTTCAAAATCACGTTCGACGACCGGGCCAACGCCGCCATGATGCCGGAACTCGATCGCCGGCTTCAGGTGCGGGTGCCGATCACAGCCGGGCGCCACGTCATCGGCGTGACCTTCGCCGCGAAGACCGCCGCGCAGGAACCGCTCAAGCTCCGTCCATTCCTGAACCAGGCGGACGGCGTGGACACCTACGGCATTCCGAAGGTGGACACCGTGACGATCGTCGGTCCGTACAACGTCACGGGGTCTGGCGACACGCCCAGTCGCCGCGCCATCTTTACCTGCGGAGTCGCCGCCGCCGGCGCAGCAGGTCCGGCCGCCACCCTGACTCCCACGCAAGAGTCGGCGTGCGCGCGCACCATCGTCACCCGGCTGGCGCGCCGTGCCTACCGCCGTACACCGACCGACAACGACCTGCGGATGCTGATGGGGTTTTACGACGCCGGCCGCAAGGACGGCACGTTCGAGACCGGCATCCAGCGGGCGCTCACGCGCATCCTGACCAGCACCGAGTTCCTGTTCCGGATCGAGCAGGATCCGGCGGGCGCGCCGGCCGGCAGCGTGCACCCGGTCAGCAGCGTCGAGCTGGCCTCGCGCCTCTCATTCTTCCTCTGGAGCAGCGTCCCCGACGACACGCTGCTCGAGGTGGCGCGCCAGGACCGGCTGCGTCAACCGGTAGTGCTCGCGCAGCAGGCGCGGCGCATGCTGGCGGATCCGCGGGCGCAGGCGCTGGTTTCGAACTTCGCCTCGCAGTGGCTGTATCTCCGCAACCTCCGCAACGTGGCGCCGTTCGTGGACGAGTTCCCGGACTTCGACGACGACCTGCGGCAGTCCTTCCGGCGCGAAACCGAAATGCTGTTCGACAGCGTCATGCGCGGCGACCGGCCGGTGACCGAGCTGCTGACCGCCGACTACACCTTCGTCAACGAGCGCCTGGCGAGGCACTACGGCATCGCCAACATCTACGGCACGCACCTGCGCCGGGTGCCCGTGACCAAAGACGAACGCCGCGGCCTGCTGGGCCACGGCAGCATCCTAACGGTGACGTCGAACGCCGACCGGACCTCGCCGGTGCGCCGCGGCAAATGGATCCTGGAGAACGTGCTCGGCACACCGCCGCCGTCGCCGCCCGATAACGTGCCGCCGCTCAAGGAGAACAGCGAGCGCGAGACGCCGCTTTCGATCCGCGGCCAGATGGAGGAGCACCGCCGCAACCCGGCGTGTGCCAGCTGCCACAAGCTGATGGACCCGCTGGGATTCGCCCTCGAGCAGTTCGACGCCGTCGGCGCGTGGCGGGTCCGCGACGCCGGCGGGCGCATCGATGCGTCGGTGGAGCTGGCGGACGGCGCGACCATTTCCGGCCCGGCGGCGCTGCGCCGCAAGATCCTCGAGCGCCCGGAGGTGTTCGTGGGGACCTTCACCGAGAAGCTGCTGACCTACGCGCTGGGCCGCGGGCTCACCGCCACCGACATGCCGACGGTACGGGCCATCGTACGCGGCGCGGCGCCGCAGGACTACCGGTTCTCGTCGCTGATTCTTGGAGTCGTGAAGAGCGCGCCCTTCCTGATGAGGGCCAAACCGCAGGCGTATGTCCAACCGACGTCTGCAGGAGAGTGATCATGTACCTGACAAGGATGGCGATTCCGCGGCGGACGTTCCTGCGAGGCGCCGGCGCAACCCTGGCACTGCCGCTGCTCGATGCCATGATCCCGGCCGCCACCGCCTTGGCGCAGACGCCGGCACGGCCGATCAAGCGCTTCGGGGCCGTGTACGTGCCGCACGGAGCGATCATGAACCAGTGGACGCCGACGACGACCGGCGCCGGCTTCGAGTTCTCGCCCATCCTGAAGCCGCTGGAGCCGTTCCGAGACCACGTCGTAGTGACGAGCGGCCTCGGGTCGACGTCGAGCGAGGGCTTGCACGCGCCGGGCCCGATCTGCTTCCTCAGCGGCGTCAAGGGCAAGAAGACCGAGGGCGACGACATCTACAACGGCATCACCGTCGACCAGGTGGTCGCCAAGCAGATCGGGCAGACCACCCCGTTCCCGTCGATCGAGGTGGCCACCGAGGACTTCACCGGTTTCATCGGCGCCTGCGACGGAGGTTGGAGCTGCGCCTACCTGAACACCATCTCGTGGCAGACGGCCACCAACCCGCTGCCGATGGAAACCAATCCGCGCGTGGTGTTCGAGCGCCTGTTCGGCGGCACCGGCACCGCGGCGCAGCGCGAGACGCGCCGGCGCATCGGGCGCAGCGTGCTCGACTCGCTGATGTCCGAGGTCACGCAGTTGCGCGGCAAGCTCGAGGGCCGCGATCAGAGCCGCCTCGACGACTACCTCCAGAACATCCGTGAGATCGAGCGCCGCATCGAACAAGCCGAGCGCAGCGCGCGCGCTGACGTCGCCGTGCCGGACGCGCCATTTGGCGCACCCGCCGCGTTCGAGGAGCACGCCGGGGTGATGCTCGATCTGCTGGCCGTGGCGTGGCAGGCGGACATTACGCGCGTGTTCACCTTCATGATGGCCCGGGAGCTGAGCCAGCGCTCCTACCCGGAACTCGACGCGCCGGATCCGCACCACGCGATGTCGCACCACCGCAACGACCCGCTGATCATGGCGAGGAACGCGCGGGTGCAGACCTATCACTACAGCCTGTTCGCGAAGTTCATCGAGAAGCTGAAAGCGACGCCCGACGGCAACGGCTCGTTGCTCGATCACTCGATGGTGATGTACGGCAGCGGCATGAGCAATTCGAACCTCCACAACCACAAGTCGCTGCCCATCGTCGTGGTGGGCGGCCGCGAGGCCGGCCTCAACGGCAACCGCCACGTGGCCTCGCGCGAGGAAACCCCGGTGGCGAATCTCTTGCTGGCGCTGGGCCAGAAGTTCGGCGTCGAGATGGAATCGTTCGGCGACAGCAGCGGCGCCATCGACCTGTGAGGGTGACCATGACCGTGTCAGGGACGCGCATGAGACCAGCATTCCTATTGGCGCTGCTATTGGCGGCGACCGCCGCAGCGGCCGAGCCCGACACCAAGCTCCTCACGGCCGCCCAGCAGGGCGACCGCGAAGCGGTGCGCACACTGCTCCGGCAAGGCAGCAGCGTCAACGCGCAGGACGTGGACGGCACGACACTGCTGCACTGGGCCGTCCGCAACAACGACGCCGAGACCGTCAAGCTGCTGCTCGGCCGGCGCGCCGACGTCAAGGCGGCCAACCGCTACGGCGTGACGGCGCTGTCGCTGGCCGCCGTCAACGGCAGCGCCCCCATTGTCGGCCTGCTGCTCGCCGCCGGCGCCGATTCGAATTCGGCGCTGCCCGAAGGCGAAACCGTGCTGATGACAGCCGCGCGCACCGGCAACCTCGCGGTGGTGCGGGCGCTGCTCGCCGCCGGTGCCGAGGTCAACAGGGCCGAGGGCTGGCAGGGACAGACGGCGGTGATGTGGGCCGCTGCCGAGGACCACGGCGACGTGGTCGCGGCGCTCATCAAGGCTGGCGCCGATCTGAACATCCGCTCCAAGGTGCTGCCGGGCATGCCGCAGCGGCCGCGCGGCGGCGACGTGGCGCAGCAGGGCGTGCACTCGAACTTCCCGAAGGGCGGGCTGACGGCGCTTCATTTCGCCGTCCGCCAGAACGCGGTCGCGGCCGTGAGCGCGATGGCCGAGGGCGGTGTGAACCTGGATCAGCAGGACCCCGACGGCTTCACGCCCTTCATTCTTGCCGCCCTCAACGGCAACTACGACCTGGCCAGGCTGCTGATCGAACGCGGCGCCGGGCTCGAGGCCGCCGACAAGGGCGGGCGCACCCCGCTCTTCGCGGCGGTCGACATGCACACCTACGAGTATTCGTACAACCGGCCGGCGCCGAAACCGAGCGGCGAGATGGACAGCGTGGACCTGGTCCGCTTCCTGCTGGCTCGCGGCGCCAATCCGAACGCACGCCTCACGTCACGCGTGATCCCGGCGAAATACGACACGGCCGGCAATCCCAACCTGACCGCGGGTTCGACGCCGTTCCTGAAGGCGGCCTCGACTGCCGACGTCACGCTGATGAGGATCCTGCTCGAGGCGGGCGCCGATCCGTTCATCACCAACCTCACGCGCACCAACGCGATGATGATGGCCGCGGGCCTGAACTGGCGCAATCCCGGCAGCCTCGGTTCCGAGAAGGACGCCATCGAGGCCATCCGCATCTGCATCGAGCAGGGGCTCGACATCGAGGCCTACAACGACCTGGGACAGACCGCGTTGCACGCCGCCACCATGCGGGGGCGTGGTTCCAGCGGCGAGAACAACGAAGGGCCGAACACGGCCGAGTCGGAACAGCTGGTGCGGTTTCTGGTGGCCAAAGGCGCACCGCTCGACGCCCAGGACAAGTCCGGGCGCACTCCGGTCGCGATGGCGCAGTTCATGAAGAACCCGACGATTGCGACCCTACTTGGCGAGCTCGGCGGTGCGCAGCAGGCGCGCGCCGGCCAGCGCTGAGGCGTGGGTGGAGCTGCAGCGTTGAGCCCGCGCCGCGGGTGGCGGGTGGTCAACGCGCTTCTGTTCCTGATGGCTCCCACCTTCGCGCAATCGCTGACCGCCGTGCCCGTGCCGTCTACGCAGGCAAGGGAACCGGCGGTCTACACGGACGCCCAGGCCAGCCGCGGACAGGCCGTCTACGAGCGCGCCTGTGCCAGCTGTCATCGTCTGGATCTGCACGGCGACAGCACCGACGAAGTGCCGCCGCTCGTAGACGACGAGTTCCTTGCCCGCTGGAGCGCCGGGCCTCTGCGCGAGTTGTCGGACTTCATACGGCGCAACATGCCGGGGAACGCGGCGCGGAGCTTGTCGCCCGGTGAGTACAGCGACGTGCTCGCTTACCTGCTCAAGTCGAACACGATGCCCGCCGGCACGCAGGAGCTGACGGAGATGACACCGCTAGATGCTGTGGCGCTGCCAGCCGCGAAGGACGTACGGTGACTTCCACGACACGAATCATGCTCGCCGCAGCGCTCGCGTGCGGCTGCGCGTTCTCGGTGCGGCTGGTGGCGCAGAACCAGCCCGCTGCCGCCCTGCCCAGGATCTGGCAGGGCGTCTACTCCGCCGCGCAGGCGCAGCGCGGCAAGGCCACGTTCGAGACCAGCTGCTCGGGGTGCCACGGCGCCGACCTGGCCGGCGGACGCGGCCCGGCGCTTGGCGGCGCGACGTTCCGCACCAAGTGGAACAACGAAACCGTGCTGCGGCTGATGCGCCTCATCGTCGAGACCATGCCGCGCGGCGATCCGGGCAGTCTCTCCGAGGAGACGGCGCTCGACATCGTCTCCTACGTGTTGGCGGAGAACGCGTTTCCGGCCGGCCCTTCGGAGCTGGTGGCGGGTCGCCTGGCCGACGACCTGGTGATCGTGCCGAAGCTGCCGATCGCGACTGTCGTCGCCAACTTCACGCACGTCCAGGCCGTAGGCTGCCTGGCCGATGGGCCCGCGGAGACGTGGCTGGTCCAGCGCGCCGGCGAGCCGGTGGCGGCGAAGGAGGAAACGGTGAGCCCGGCGGAGCTGAGCGCCGCCAAGGCCAGCCGGACCGGCGAAGCCACGATACGGCTGGTCAACGCCCGGCGCTTCAAAGCGAAGCTCCAGCAAGGGCAACTGGTCTTCGTCAAAGGGCTGCTCAATCGCACCGCGCGTGAAACGACGCTGAACCTGACCGCCCTCGAACCCGTCGGCGGCACCTGCACCCCCTAGCCTGGCCTCGCGGCCGCCAAGGAGGTACAATCCGCGACCTCCAACGGCTAGAGGGGTACGGGGATGAACCAGGACGCCGAAGGCACAGCGTCGGAGCGGGCGGTCGAGTATCGGTTCGGCCCGTTTCGCGTCGATCTTCCGGCGCTGCAGGTCTGGCGGGGCGACAACCCGGTCGGCCTGACCCCCAAGGCCTTCGACACGCTGCTAGTCCTCATCCGCAACCGCCATCGGCTGGTGCGCAAGGATGAACTGATCAGCGCCGTATGGACCAACGTCGCCGTTTCGGAAGACAGCCTATCGCAAGTGGTCGCCGTGGTACGGCGCGCGCTCGGCGACGACCCCCACCAGCCCGAGTTCATCGCGACGGTGCCACGCCGTGGCTACAGGTTCATCGCGCCGGTCACGGAGATCACAGCCGACCAGCCAGCATCCGCTGCTCCTGAACCGCCGGCACCTGTGGTATCGGCCGCCGAGCCCCCGCAGGAACAGCCAACGGAAGCCGAGCAGCCCGCGTCGCGCACCTGGGCGTGGCGGCGGGAGTGGGTCGCGATCGCGGCCGCCCTGGTGACGATCGCGGCCTTCACTATCGGCACGAATTTCGGCAGGCCGTTGGCAAAGGCACAAAGCGCCGAACTGCTCCGGTTCAACATCGAGGCACCGCCGGGCTGGCGGCTACTCTCCGGCGGCGCGTTGTCGCCCGACAGTCATCAGCTGGCCTTCGTGGCGCAGGACGCACACTCGGGTGCCACCCGCCTGTGGGTGCGAAATCTCCAGAGCGGCGAGGTGCGGGCGATCGACGGCACCGATGGCGGCACCCGGCCGTTCTGGTCGCCCGACGCGCGCACCATCGGCTTCTTCGCAGGCGGCCGGCTGAAGCGCGTGGGCCTGAGCGGCGGCCCGGTGCAGACGCTGGCCTCGACGTCGGGGCTGACGGTGTCGGGCGGATCGTGGAGCGCCGACGACATCATCTTGTTCTCCAGCTTCCGCTCGGGCGTCAGCGCAGTCCCCGCCTCGGGCGGCGAGGTCACGGCGGTGACGCAACTGGACGTCTCGACGCGCGAGACGGCGCACCGCTGGCCGCAGTTCGTCTCGAATGGCAGGGACTTCCTCTACTCGATCTATTCGGAAGACCCCGAGCGGACCGGCACCTACATCGGCCGCGTCGGCTCATCCGACAAGGTCCGTCTGGTCGCCGAGCCCGGCGCCGTCTATTCGCCCGCCGGTTATCTTCTGTATGTACGCGACCGTGTGCTGATGGCCCAGCCTGTCGATCTCGCGGCCAGGCGGGTGGCGGGCGGCCCGAGCATGGTGGCGGGCGAAGCGTTCGCGCCGCGGCCAACCAGCGGCGCGGTGATCTCGGGCTCCGCGGACTTGCTGACGTTCGGCGGGCGCGATCCGGAGACGCGGCTGGGCTGGTTCAGCCGCTCGGGCGAACCGCTCGGCGAGATCAAGTCGCCACCGATGCTCAAGAACCCGAGCCTCTCGCACGACGAGCGACTGGTCGTCGGCAGCGTGGGCGCCGACGTGTGGGTGCTCGACCTGGAGCGGGGCACGGCCACGCGAACGGTGAGCGGCAACACGCCGCTGCTGTCGCCGGACGGGACGCAGATCGCGTTCACCTCAGGGCGTACCCACGGCGTCTGGGACATGTACATCCATTCGATTGCCGGACGGCGCGAGCCGCAACTCTTCCTGAGTTCTGCTGAAGACAAGCTGGTGAACGACTGGTCGCGCGACGGCCGCTACATCATCTTCTCGAGGACCAGCGAGGCCACCAAGATGGACCTGTGGCTGGCGCCGACCGCCGACGGCGCGGCGCAAGCGCCGCTGCTGGCCACGCCGTTCAACGAGTTCCAGGCGCAGGTGTCGCCAGACGGCCGCTGGATGGCGTACGCGTCGGACGAATCGGGAACCTGGGAGGTGTACGTCCAGTCGTTCCCGACCGGCGGCGGCAAGCGGGCAATCTCGGCGGGAGGCGGCTCCGAGCCCCAGTGGCGCCCGGACGGGCGCGAGCTGTTCTACCTGACGCCCGATGGGATGCTGATGGCCGTGGACGTCCAGCCGTCCGGCGCGGCGTTCCAGGCGTCGCGGCCGCAGGCGCTCTTCCGGACGTCGATTCCGCTCTCGGGTGAGATGAACACGCGGCGGAACCACCTAGTGCCGACTCGCGACGGCCGGCGCTTCCTCATCGACGGCGCCAGCGATGTCGTGCCGTCGATCACCATGCTCGTCAACTGGACGTCGACGCTGAAGCGCTAGCGAGGCTGCGCCTCAGACCAACAAGCGTGCAGGCTCCGCCTCGCGGATCGACATGACGCCGCGCGTCGTGAAGTAGCCGCGCCGGGCGGCACTCGACAACCCTCTACAACCCTCCACGCTGCCCCGGTCCTTGAGCGATACTTGGGGACTGGATCGCGCGTCGCGATGCGAACAGCGTAGGAGGTGCAATGGTTGAGTTCGAGGACCTGGTGGCGCAAGCGGTCGTGGACTGAGAGACTCACGCCACCCGCGCACGGGCGTATACTGTATACACCCTGGCGGGAGGCTAGCGATGGCTGAAACAGACGGCTCGGATGTCCTGACGATCCGCGTCCCGCGAGACCTGTCACGAAAGCTCACGCGAGAGGCACGGCGGCGACGACAGAGCCGCAGTGCCGTGGCCCGCGCGATTCTCGTTGAGGGGCTGTCTGGCCGTGTCACGGAGGATCCGGACGCCGAAGCGCGGAGGCAGTCGCTCCTCGTTCGAGAGCATGAATCGGAGTACGAGGTACTGCGTTTCATCGCAGACGCGGCCGACCTGAAGGGCTGGAAGTGAGTCGCGGCGACATCGTGGTTGTGGCTACCAAGGGCGTCTACACCAGCAAGCCACGACCCGTTCTCGTGGTCCAGGCGAATCGATTCACCGAGGCTCATGCCAGCATCACCGTGTGCCCCATCTCCTCGGAGCCCGTTGACGCCCCCCTTTTCAGACTGACGCTCCCTCCTGGGAGTCGCACAGGCTTGGAGCGCGCGTCCCAAGTAATGGTGGACAAGGTCGTCAGCGTGCCTCGCGGGGCGGTTGGGCGGACAATCGGACACTGTGACTCGGATGAGCTCGAGGCCGTCGACAACGCCTTGCGCGAGTGGCTAGGACTGTAAGCTCGGAACTGAACCGGCGGGGAGGCTGCGGCGTCTGGTGGGGTGACGCGTGATGCATGAACGCATCGACCTCCTGGTCCCCAGCCTCGTGACACTGGACGCAGCCCTCGAGCAGGAGTTCGAGGCGCGGCTGGTGGACACCTCCAGGCTGGCCTTTCGCGTGGCCTTCAGCGTCCTGCGGCACCAGCAGGACGCCGAGGACGTGGCCCAGGAATCCCTGGTGAAGGCCTATCGTCACTTCAGCCGCCTCCGAGACCGGGACCGCTTCCGGTCCTGGATGGTCCGGATGGCATGGCGGGCAGCGCTCGACCGGCAGCGGGCCAATCGCCGCCGCAGCGCACACGAGACCGTCGTCGACGGATCCGTGCTGGCAGCCGTGGCTCAGCCGACAACACCGGGCGCCCAGGACGCGCGCGATCGAGCCGCCATGTTGTGGAGGGCGATCGACGACCTGCCGGAGAAGCTGCGCATCGTCGTCGTGCTGGCCAGCATCCAGGGCCACGATCTCGCGGAGGTGGCCACGTTGCTGCGCATTCCCGACGGCACGGTCAAGTCGCGACTGTTCCTGGCCCGGCAGCGGTTGAAAGAGGCGCTGCGATGACCGAACAAGAACTGGACCGCGTGCTCGGGGAGACGCTCTCGGCGGAGCCGTCGCCCGATTTCGTGGCGCGCGTGCGCACACAGGTGGCAGCCGAGCCGAGGCCGGCACGGTGGAATGGTTGGTGGCCGGCAGTGGTGGCCGGCGTCGCGGCCGTCGCCTTGTTTGTGAGCGGAGGGCTCCAGACCAACGATGGAGCGGCACCGCAGTCGGTGCGGGCCGGCGTGGTAGCGAGTGGCGAGGCACCGGCCACGAATTCGGCGCCGACTCCGGCGAGCACAGGCGTCGAGCAGGAGCCGGTTGGCCCCAGGGGCTCGCGAGCCACGGAAACACACGCCGTCACCTCGCCTCCGGCACGCCTATCGTTCCCCGACGCGCTGATCGCGCCTGAGGATGCCGGGGCGGTGAGATTGTTGCTGGCGAGCGCGAGTCAGGGCTTCGGTCCGACGGCACCCGACGAATCAGCCGGTGCTCCGCTAGCGGTGACCCGCATCGATTTCCCCCTCATCGACGTTGAACCGTTGGCTGCGTTGACGCAGATCAATCAGGGAGAACTCCAGTGACCAAGCGCTTCGTATCGTGTCATCTGATTGGACTGTTGGCGATTCTCACGTCGATTCCTGCCGTCGCGCAGGAAGCCAAACCGGCAGGAGACGCCAAGCCCGCCGCTGTCCCCGCCCCCGCGCCTCAGCCGACAGGGACCAGCCGCGAGTCGCTTGGCCCGCTGATCCCGCTGGACATCCAGATCATCGTCAACCGCTATCAGGGTGAGAAACGCGTCAGCAGCCTTCCCTACGCCCTGGCCGTGAACGCCAACGACCGCAGTGTGTCCAGCGTCCGCATGGGTGCTAAGGTGCCCATCGTTGGAGCGTCGGTGGGACCGAATGCACCGGTGCCTGTGAACTACGAGAACGTGGGCACCAACATCGACTGCTTCGCCCGCACGATGGACGACGGCCGGTTCCAGGTGAACATCACCGTCGAGGACTCGTCGGTGTACCAGAACATCGAGGGCGCGGTGGCTCCAAGCGCGGCCGGACGGGCGGTCATACGGTCCTTCAGGTCGGCCAACACGCTGGTCCTTCGGGATGGGCAGACCCGTCAGTTCAGCGCAGCAACCGATCGTGTCAACGGCGAGATCGTACGGATCGACGTGACGCTGCGCGTCGTGAAGTAGGAGCGCGGTCCTTGAGCCATACTTGGGGGCTGGAATCGCGCGTCGCGATGCGGACAGCGTAGGAGGTGTAATGGTTGAGGTTCGTCGAATCGTCCCGATAGGCGTAGTCGTCGCGTATGCCCTGATACTCGCCGCGTGCGCGTCGAGTGAAACGCCGGCACCAACTCCCGTTGCGCAAGCGCCGACGCCCGCACCCACCCCTGTGCCCTCCGCACCGACCTTCACGGTCAGCGGCACGCTCTTCGAGACGGCGCCGACCGCCACTACGCGCGTGGGGAGCGCGGAGGTGCAGTTGAGCGGCGGCGTCGCCACGGGATCGGTCAGCGACGGCACGTTCAGCATTCCCAACGTCACGTCGGGCAGCTACACGCTCAGGGCCGCCAAGGCGGGTTACGAGACGAAGACGACGGCGGTCACCGTATCTGGTGCCGACGTCGGCGGCATCCAGGTGAACCTGATGCCGGTCTTCCGCCTCGTGGATCGGGAGATCACCGCCGAACTGAAGCCAGGAGACGGGGCCTGCTCGGGGACGACGAGGCCGTGTCACGTCTACACGGTCCCGTCTCATCACGGCGGTGACGTTCGGGCCTTCGCCGCATGGAACTCGGACACGGCTGACTTCGACTTCGAGTGGTGGTGCGGCGGCAGCCTGGTGGAGCGGCGCGGCCAGGTGGGTAAAGACCACGACGAGATCCTGCCGAGGGTCAACGCCGGCCAGACGTGTGAGGTCCACATCCTCCACAGCGGCGCCGCCATGCGCTACACGCTGTATCTCACGTATCCGTACTAACGAGGCTCCGTCTCAGACTGCCCAGACTCAAGTCTTCTAGATGTGGCTGACGCCTCAGCGCGTCAGCCTCTCTTCGAGCCTGGCCTTCACCGCCGGCCACTCGGAATCCAGGATCGCAAACCACGCGGTGTCGCGGTTGCGGCCCCTGCGCACCATGTGCTGGCGCAAGATCCCTTCGAACGTGAAGCCCAGTTTCAGCGCGGCGGCGCGCGACCTGGCGTTCAGCGAATCGCACTTCCACTCGACCCGCCTGTAACCCCACTGCTCGAAGCACGCGGTCATGAACGTCAGCCCCATGTCGGTGTTGGCGCCCTTTCCCTGCACGTCTGGCACGTACCAGATGTGCCCCAGTTCGACCGTCCGCATGTCGGGCACGATGCGCATCAGGCTGCACATGCCCACGGTTCTCCCGCTGGCGCGCTCGACGACGGCAAAAAACAACGGGTCGGTGGACGTGGCGCAGGATCGCATCCAGTCGCGCATCCGCGCCTGGTCGTCGAATGGGCCGTACCAGAGGTAGGTCCACATCCCGTCGGCCTCGGGCCCGCTGGTGCCGGCAAAGAGATCGCCGACGTGGGCGTCGGGATCCAGCGGCTGAAAGTCGTGGCGCACGCCCCGCAGCGCCCGCATCTCCGGGAGACGCGCATCGGCGCCGGCAACCGCCACGCCGATCGGCCGTGACGCCGGGCGCTGCTCGACGAAGGCCTGGATCTGGCCCACGTGGTGGCGCAGGTGCCTCACGTAGTCGTCCATCAGGAAGCCAACCGTGATCGGACCGGACCCATCGGGGGCGGTCGCCGCGCCCGCGGCCGCTTCGTCGCTGGTGCTTCTCATCACGTGGGCCAGGTGCTTATTGTACGCGGTCCACAGCGCAACGATGCGTGGCCACGACTCCTCGCGATAGCCCTGCCGGGCCACCCACTCGTCTTGTGTGTAGCCGTCGAATCGCGCCACCCCCGGGGGCTGGCCGATAACGAATCGCCGATGGTTGTTGCAGGCGGAATCGACGAGGTGGCCCAGCGTCTCCCGGGCGCACCATCCGCCCGGACGAAACGGTACTCGTGACGATTCGTCGTCGACCCTCCCAAGCCATCGAAGCGCCGAGTCCACCGCGGCGTCGAGCGCGGCGGCCGAACTGTTTGGGGACGCGTAAGTTGCCATACCCCGAATTCTAGCGAGCGTCCGCCTCAGATCGCCAATAGCACCGCAGGCATCCGCTCGCTAGAACGCCGTCTGTTTGCCGCGCTTTGCGCGGCGAGAAAAATTGACACCATTGATTGGGATACTCGAGGTCAAGTTTTCTCGCCGTGGTAACCTGCCTCTTTCGGATGGACCAACACGCGGCCGGCGACCGCAAGACCGGTACGAACCGCCTTCTCCCGCTCACGCTCACCGCCGTCGGCATCGTCTACGGCGACATCGGCACCAGCCCCCTCTACACCATCCGCGAGTGCTTCTTCGGCGCCCACGCCGTGACGCTCAACCACGACAACGTGCTTGGCGTCCTGTCGCTCATCCTGTACGCCCTCATCATCGTCGTCTCGGTGAAGTACATCGCCATCGTGATGCGTGCGGACAACCAGGGGGAAGGCGGCATCCTGGCGCTCGCCGCGTTGCTGCCGGAATCGATAGGCCGGCGGGAAGTGGCGGGCCGCCTCGCCGAAAGCCGGCCCGTGCTCGTGTTGCTCGCCATCTTCGGCGCGGCGCTCCTGTACGGCGACGGCATGATCACCCCGGCCATCACCGTGCTGGGCGCCATCGAAGGGCTGACGGTCGCCACCCCGTTCTTCACCCCGTACGTGATGCCGATCGCGCTCGTCATCATCGTCGGCATCTTCCTCATCCAGCGCTTCGGCACGGACAAGGTGGGGCGCCTCTTCGGCCCGATCATGGTGGTGTGGTTCCTGGCCATCGCCGCCCTGGGTGTGGCGGGCATCGCGCTGGAGCCGGCGGTGCTCGCGGCCCTCAACCCGGCGTACGGGTTCAGGTTCTTCGTGGCGAACGGCTGGCCCGGGTTCGCCGTGCTCGGCGCCGTGGTGCTGGCCGTGACGGGCGGCGAGGCGCTGTACGCCGACATGGGGCACTTCGGCAGCCGCCCGATCCGGCTCGCGTGGTACGCCCTGGTGCTGCCCGCCCTGATGCTGAACTATTTCGGCCAGGGCGCGCTGGTCCTGAGCGACCCGCAGAACGCCACGCAGCCGTTTTTCCTGCTGGCGCCGACCTGGTTCCTGTATCCGCTGGTCATCATCGCCACCCTCGCCGCGATCATCGCGTCGCAGGCGCTGATCTCCGGCGCGTTCTCGCTGACCCGACAGGCGATCCTGCTCGGCTACGCACCGCGGCTCGACATCGCCCACACCTCGTCACACGAGATGGGGCAGGTCTACGTGCCGCAGGTCAACTGGGCGCTGATGTTCTGCACCATCGCCATCGTGATCGGCTTTCAGACGTCCACCGCGCTGGCGGCCACCTACGGAATCGCGGTCACGATCACGATGGTCATCACGGCGATCCTGCTGCACGTGGTGATGACGCAGCGGTGGATGTGGCCCACGTGGCTGGCGCTGCTCATCACCGGCGTGTTCCTGACCATCGACGTCACGCTGATGGGCGCGAACCTGCTGAAGGTGGCTCGCGGCGGCTGGCTGCCCCTGGGCGTCGCACTCTTCGTGTTCACGATGATGACCACGTGGAAGAAAGGGCGACAGCTGGTGGCCGAACGGCTGACGGCCCGCGCGATTCCCATCGCCGACTTCATGGCGGGGGTGATGGCGATGAAGCCCACGCGCGTCACCGGCACCGCGGTTTTCATGACGGCGCAGCCCCATGGCACGCCGCCGGCGCTGGCGCACAACCTGCGCTACAACAAGATCCTGCACGAACACGTCATCCTCCTGACCGTTCGCACGACGCGAACGCCCCACGTGGACGCCGCGGACCAGGTGTCGGTGGAGGATCTGGGGCTCGGCATCTTCAACGTGAAGGTGCAGTACGGGTTCATGCAGGATCCGGACGTGCCGGAAACGCTCCTCCAGGCGACAAAGCTGGGGCTGCCGCTCGACCCGGGTGACGTCACCTACTTCCTGGGTCGCGAGACCATCATCGTCACCGAGCGCAAAGGCATGGCCGTGTGGCGAGAAAAGCTCTTCGTCCTGATGGCGCGCAACGCCGTCCGCGCCACCGCGTTCTTCCGGCTGCCGCCGGAGCGCGTCGTGGAGCTGGGCGTCCAGGTGGAGATGTAGCGGCGGTTGTGGGGCAAGAAGCCACGTGCTAGCATTTCGCTAGCGAGGGGACGGATGCCCACGATTACCGTACGCAACGTACCGACAAGAGTCGTTCAGTCTCTCAAAGCCCTGGCCAAGCGCCACAATCGGTCCATGGAGCAGGAAGTGCGCGACCTGATCGAAGGTTACGTCGCGGAGCGCCGTGCCGTGCTCGACCAGATCGAAGCGGGCTGGACCAGACAGGCACGTCGACCGACCGCGGCAGAAGTGGATACCTGGATGGCCGTTGGCCGACCATGAAGGCCGTCGTCGACACGAACGTGGTCGCATACCTTCTGCTCGGCACTGAGCCCTTCGTGGACGAGGCAAGGGCATGCTTCGAGACTGTCTCCTCTCCAGTGGCTCCGGCCCACTGGGAGGCTGAATTGACCAACGTCATGTGGATGGCTGTTCGGACGGGAGTATTGCCCGCCGAGGAAGGACCCGCGCGGCTCGGCCTCGCCCGACGCCTTGGCATCGAGTCCGTCTCGACCGCGACTCTCTGCCAGGGAGCGCTGCTGCGCGCCATCAGAACCGGCGTGGCGGTGTACGACACGCTGTTCGTCGAACTCGCCGTTCGTACCGGCTGCCCACTTGCAACCTTCGACAAGGCGGTCTTGCGTGCCTTTCCGGATGTGGCGAGGCGTCCTCGTGACCTGAGGGTCAGCGGCTGAACCGGGAGGCCGTCAACGTCGCGTCGGCTCGAGCCCACGCCTTCTTGAATCGAGCCTCCGTCAGCGCCGCGTCCGCCGTCTTCCCCTGCGCGCCGAGCGCCTGCATCAGCCCGAACAGCGCCCAGCCGTTCTCCCGGTTCCGGCGCAGGTCCTCCCAGTAGACCGTCTCGGCCTCGGCGGCCCGGCCCGCCTCGAGCAGCACGGCGCCCAACGCGTGTCGCGGCGGGTAGTGAAACTCGGACGGTTCCGTGTAGACCAGGCTGTCTTCCATCCGCACGGCGCGGTCCAGGTGTGCAATGGCCACGTCGTACTGCTTTCGCGACGCGGCAATCTCGCCCGCCAGCACTTCGACCGCCGGCTGCAGGATCGCGCCCGCGAGGTTGGGGGAGAAAAGCGCCTGCTTCATGGTCTCGTCCGACAGCAACGCCCGCACCTGCGACAGCTCCGATTCGGCCATGGCCGCCTGGCCGGTGGCCACGAGCGACAGCCCACGTGCGTAGTGCCACACGGCGCGCAGCACGGGGCTGAATGCCGGCGGCTCGGGCTCGGCCAGCATCTCCTGCCACCGGCCAAACCGGGTCAGCGCGTAGTAGGGCACCATGCGGAAGCCGGCCGTGAGCGGCAGCGCCTTCAGCGTCTCGTCGTCGATCTTGGCTGCCAGGTCGCGAGCCGAGCGAACGGCCAGCGCACCTTGGCCGTCGAAGGTGGCCGCGAACCAGAGGAAGTGGATGTTGTGGGGGTAGTACGCCATCGGGTACAGGCCCTGCGCCCGACACTGCGTGATGTAGTCCTCGTCGGCCGTCACCGCCAGCTGGTTGCTCGTGATCGCGTCCGCATAACGGCCCACCCGCTGATAGATGTGGGCGGGCATGTGCACCATGTGGCCCGCGGCGGGCATCAAGGTCAGCAGCGTATCGGCCGCGCGTTCGGCCTTCTCCGGCGTGCTGGTGCCTTCCATCAGGTGGACGTACATGTGGAGCGCACCCGGATGTTTCGGATTGCGCGCCATCACGCGCTCGGTCAGCGCCACGATGTCGGCGGTGTGCTCGTGCGGCGCGCCGTCTCGCTGCCAGTACCCCCACGGGCGCAGATCCATCACGGACTCGACGTACAGCATCGCGGCGTCGAGATCGTTCGGATAGCGCTCCTGCACTTTCCGCATCGCCGCCGCGTACGCTTCGTCGCGGGGCCGCCGGTCGTCGGCCTTGCCGGAATAGCGCGCGGCCAGCGCATCGATGTAGGCACGCTCGCGCACCGTGGCGCGGGACTTGAGGGACTGCGCCTGCTGGACCAGCTCGAGTGCCTGCGGCTCTTCGTTCGGCTCCATCGCCGCGTTGATGTTCGGGCCCAGCACGAGCGCTTGTCCCCAGTACGCCATCGCCAGGTTCGGATCCAGCCGCGCGGCCTCCCGGAAGGCGCGCCGGGCCTCGGCGTGGTTGAACGCGTAGGCCAGGTTCAGGCCCTGGTCGAAGAAGCGCTGCGCCTGACGGCTGCGCGTCGACACAGGGAAGGCGTGCGCGCCCAGATTCTGCAGTCGCGGCGCCAGGGCGCCGCTGGGAGACGCCTGGCGCTCCGTACGCGGCGGCTCTATGTAGTGGACGTGGCCGCCGCCGGTGGGCGACGGACCCGAGGATTGGCCGCTGACCAGGCCAGAGGCGGCCAGGACGAGCCCGAGACCGGCAGCCACGGCGCAGGCGCGACGAGGCGGACGAGGTGGATTCATGCGATACCTCCGTGTAGCGGCGGCATAGGCACGCCCAGTTTAGCGGACACCCGACGCTCCCGATATAATCTCTGATTGGTCCGCTGGGTCGACGCCGCGCACCCGCAGCCCCCCGAACCGCCCCACGTCAGGCCGAGGAGTCAACGCGCCACTATGAGCCCGAACAACCTGGAACAGATGTTACAGACCGCGGGGAACGCCGTGACCATGCTGCGGAACTCGCAGATCGGCCCCTATGCCTTCCCGGTCGTGAAGCACGAATTCACCAACTGGCGAGACGAGCAGAGGTCGTGGCGGGAAACCTGCGCGCTCTTCGACCAATCGCATCACATGACCGACATGTACGTGGACGGTCCCGATGCGCTGAAGCTCCTGTCGGACCTGGGCGTCAACAGCTTCAAGACCTTCAAGGTGGATCAGGCCAAGCAGATCGTGGTCTGCAACCATCAGGGCTACGTCATCGGGGACGCGATCCTGTTCTACCTGGCCGAGAACTCCTTCAACATCGTCGGGCGCCCGCCCGTCGCCAACTGGGTTCAGTACAACCTGGAGACCGGCGGCTACAACGCCACCGCGGTGCGGGACGAGCGGTCGGCGCAGAACCAGGGCCGGCGGCGCGTGTATCGCTACCAGCTTCAGGGTCCGAACGCGCTGAAGACCATGGAGAAGGTGACGGGCAAACCCGTGCCCGAGATCAAGTTCTTCCACATGGACGCGTTCACGATCGCGGGCAAGCACGTGCGCGCGCTGCGCCACGGCATGGTGGGGCAACCCGGCTGGGAGCTCTTCGGCCCATGGGAAGAGGGCGACGCGGTGCGCGACGCCCTCGTAGAGGCCGGACGGGAGTTCGGCATCCGGCAGGTCGGGGCCCGCACCTATCCCACCTCGACGATCGAATCCGGCTGGATTCCGTGCCCCATTCCGGCCATCTATACCGGCGAGGAGTTGAAGGGCTACCGCCAGTGGCTAAAGCCGACGAGCTACGAGGCCATGGCCTCGCTGGGCGGGAGCTTCGTGTCCGACGACATCGCCGACTACTACGCCACGCCGTGGGATCTGGGCTACGGCTCCATCGTGAAGTTCGATCACGACTTCGTGGGCCGCGCCGCCCTGGAGAAGATGGCCGCCGCCCCGAAGCGGAAGAAGGTGACGCTCGTGTGGAACGGCGAAGACCTGGCCCGCACGATGGGAACGCTCTTCGTCGGTGGCCGCGGCAACCAGCCGAAGTACATCGACCTGCCGTTGGCCAACTACGCCACGCTGCCCTGCGACAGGGTGGTGAAGGACGGCAAGACCGTCGGCATCTCCACCTACACCGCGTACACGTTCAACGAGCGCGCCATGCTGTCGCTCGGCTATGTGGACGATCAGTTGAGCGCGCCCGGCACCGAGGTGACGATCGTGTGGGGCGAAGAAGGCGGCGGGACAAGCAAGCCCACTGTAGAGCCCCACACCCAGGCGACGGTTCGCGCCACGGTGGCGCCCGCGCCTTACGGGCAGGTAGCAAGAGAAGAGTACCGGCCGAAATAAGGCGCCGGCCGAATTCAAGGCCCAAGGCTCAAGGCAGAAGGCCCAAGGGATTGCTGCTCTCGATCAACACGTCGGACGGCGGCGTCCCAAAGCTGCCTCGTCCTCACGCCGTGGTGACGGTCAACGGCGTCGAGGGCGACCGGCAGCGCGACCTGCGGCACCACGGCGGCCCCGACCGGGCCGTCTGCCTGTACTCCTTCGACCGCATCCGTGAGTTGCGGCTCGAAGGCCACCCCGTGTCGGTGGGCCTGCTCGGCGAGAACCTCACGCTGGTGGACGTGGACTGGCGTCTCATGACGCCGGGGACGACCGTTCGAGTCGGCGACGTGCACCTGACGCTGACGAACTTCGCTGTCCCGTGTCGAAACCTCTCGGCGTACTTCGACGGGGCCCAGATCGGGCGCGTGTCGCAGAAGCTGCACCCGGGGTGGAGCCGCGTGTACGCCCGGGTCGATCGGCCAGGCGAGGCGTGGATTGGCGATCCGGTGAACATCGTCGAGGCAAGCACGACGCCGCAGCCGCCGGTCACCGACACCCCGACCGATCAAGGCCCAAGGCCCCAGGCTCAAGGCCCAAGACCAGAACGGAAACGCGATCAAGCCGCACGCGTGCGGCGCCGCGGCACGCTACGAGTGGCCGCGCCACCTGCTCAGGCGTTCCCCTTCTTCACCCCCGACGGCGAGCGCTTGTGGGTGCCGGACTTCGACCCCGAGTATCTGCACCCGCTGTCGGGTGACCAGGGCGTGGGCGCCATCTTCACCACCAGGCACGGCGACGAAGACACGTTGTGGATGGTGCAGCGTTTCTCGCTTCGAGACGGCACGGCTGAGTACGCCCGCGTGACACCAGGATCTCGACGGGGGACGGTGCATGTGGCGCTCGCAGCAGTCGATGCGCACACCACCGAAGCCACCGTCACCTACGACCTGGCCTCGATCTCGGCGGAGGGCGACGCCGTCCTGGAAGCGATGACCGAAGACGCCTACGCCGCGATGCTTGCCGACTGGGAGCAGCGGATCGCGCGGGCCATCCAGCACGACGCCTTCGAGTAGGCTCCCACTCGCCTCACGCCAGCCTCGCCGAGCTGACTCTAGACCGCCCCATGGCGGGTTCGGACGCCGGTTTCCGATCTCTTGAGTAAGCGAGGTTTCAGGTCGCGGGCGCGGCTCGGGAGGCCAGCGCTTGAGAAAACTTGCTTCAATCGTCACGACAGTAGCCATAGAAGATGTCTAGCGAGGCTGCGCCTCAGACCAACAAGCGTGCAGGCTCCGCCTCGCTAGAGCAGTGTCTGTTTGCCCCGCTTCGCGGGGCGTAGAAAACTTGACTCACTTGGTTTGGATCTCAAGCGGTCAAGTTTTCCAGCGAGGCGGGCGCGCGATGGTGGATGATGTCACCCATCTCGCAGCTGGAGGCCCCGATGAAAGTCGTCGCGACGCTTGTCGCCCTTGTGTGCCTGTCGAACATCACCGCAGCTCAGTCGACCCAAAGCGTGCTCTTCATCGGCAACAGCTTCTTGTACGGGTTCGGCTCGCCCGTGCGCTTCTATCGCGCCGACTCGGTCACCGACTTGAACAGCGAAGGCATCGGCGGGGTGCCGGCGCTCTTCAAGGCGCTCACGGCTCAGGCCGGATTGGACTACGACGTCTACCTGGAGACGCGTGGCGGTAGCGGCTTCGAATTCCACCTCGAGAACAAGCTCGGCGTCATCGGCGCCAGGCCCTGGAACGTGGTTGTTGCGAATGGCCAGAGCATGCTGGACCTCGACAAGCCTGGCGATGCCACCAAGCTCATAGCCACCACGAAGCTGTTGGCCGACGCGATGCGGGTTCGCAACCCCACCGTCGAAGTGCATCTGGCGGCGACATGGTCCCGCGCCGACCAGACGTACCCGCCAGGCACCCCGTGGTTCGGACAGCCCATCGAGACCATGGCCAAGGACGTGCGAATCGGCGTCGACAAGGCCGCGGCCAACGCGGCCCCGATCGCATCGGTCATTCCGGTGGGCGAAGCGTGGACGCGCGCCATGCAGTCCGGCGTGGCCGACCCGAATCCGTACGACGGCGTCGAGGCGGGCAAGCTGAACCTCTGGACCTACGACAACTATCACGCCAGCACATCCGGCTACTACCTGGAGGCACTCGTCATCTTCGGGCGGCTCACCGGACGCGACCCCCGCTCGCTCGGCGAGAACGAGTGCGCGGCCTACGAACTGGGCCTGTCACGAACGGAGGTCAGGAGCCTGCAACAAGTGGCGTTCGACCAGCTGGCGGCCGCCGGCCCGATCACAGCGGCGCCCCTTGTGCTGCCCAAGCCGGTCAACCCGGAGCGGTGCGTCCACGGCAAGTGACCCTCAGAACGCGCGCGTCTACCGCGGAGGGCCGCCGCAGTTGCGCGCGCACTTCTCGGGACGGACGTAGGCGTCCTTGATCGTCTTGCGAAAATCCGGGTACATCGTCGGCGCCCCGCCCAGGATGGCGTTGCGCGGGATGCCGTAGAGCTTCGTCAACTCGTCCACGGAAGGATTGGCGCCCGGCAGATAGTGCGGCACCTCGCCGCTCTGCCCTTCGTAGCCCGGAACGCACGGCGGACCAATCGGGCGCACCGGGCCGGCGTCCAACTGGAAGTTCTTGGACACCATGAACGGCTCCGATAGATACACCGGGTCTTCGACGACCACCAGCATCGTCATCAGGTCTCCGTTTCTGAAGAAGTAGGTGGTCATCGAGGCCCGGTCGCTGGTGGGCACGCCGTTGCGCCGGATCACGCCGGCGCGCATGTGCGTGGTGTAGGCCACCAGCGTGTCGCCTTCCCAGGCGCCGGTCGTGAAGCCGCCGCGCTGATGCGGCGCGTTGGGCGAGGGATGCGGGCGCCCGTCCATCCAGATCGTGGTCGCGGCGCGGTCTTCCCACGCGCCGATCTTCCACGCCACGGTGTTGCCGCTGACAGGGTCGGACTCGTTCCAGATCTTGATGCCGAAGGGACCGAGCGCGACGTAGTACGGCGGGTACAGCCCACACTGGCGTTCGATCATGCCGAACTGCGCGCCCGAGTACGCGAGCGCGCGGTCGCGACCATCGTCGTTGAGCGGCAGGCCGGTGTAGTCCACGGCGTAGGGACCCGGGCCCCGCTCCATCGCGTCTTCGTGGTTGCGCCCAGCCCACGAGCCGGAGAGCTCCACCTGAGCACGAACGGGCGTGGCGGCAACGGCCAACCCGGCCACCACGAGAACGAGCACGCGCATCATCATGGGCGTCACCACTGCGACGAGCACGGCGTGGGCTCCCACCCACTGGCGTCGGCCTGTTTCTTGAACTGCGAGCTGACAATGAACGGCTGCGTCAGATACTGGGGGTCGTCGACGACGGTCGTCACAACCAGAATCTCCGGGCCGCTGCGCAGCCGCGCGATGGAGAAGTACTCGGTGACCGTCGCCGTCTCGCTGTGGGGCACGCCGTTCTTCCGCAGATAGCCCGCACGAAGGTTCGTGGTCACCACCTTCAGCGATCCGTTCTTCACGGGCTCGACGGCGCCGCCGCGGCCCCGTGCGGCGCGCGGCACTTCCCACGTGGCCACGGAATCGCCTTGCCAGCTACGCTCCGGCGACGGGGCCGGCGAGGGCCCGAATCGCAGCAGCCGAGCCTGGGTACCGGCATCGGTGTCGATGCGCAGCGTCTGATCGTCTTGCCATGCCACGCGCAGGCGCCCGGGCACGCGCATGATCATCGCGGCCCCGTACGACTTGCACTGCAGGCCGGCCGCCTGGTCGGTTGCCGGGTCCCAGCCGTCGGCGACCTTCGCCGCGGCCGGCGTCATCGGCACGCCCTGATAGTCGCCCTTGGCAGGCGTGACCATCCTGTACCTCCAATCCTCGGAAACAACCGACACCCAGTTGCCCGCCAAGTCCAGGACCGCGGCTGCACGAGCGGTTGGCGGCGGACCTGGAGGTCCACCCCGCCGCTGCGCCATCACAGGCTGCGCCAGCGCCAGGCACACGGCGGCGGCGAGTGCTCGCATCAGGAGGACGCTCATGGCCGCTTCTCCTGAATGAGACTGCGGTACACGGCCTCCACGAACATGTCGGTGGTCCAACCAGTGGTGGTCCCGTATTGCCCTGAGTAGCCACGGGCGGGGCGCGCGGCCTTCACCTGTTCAAGCGTCCGCTTCTCGGCGATCAGCGCGCGCACGCGGTCGCGCACGATGGTCACCATGTCGCGATACTCCACGACGTCCAGCTGCTCGTAGACACGGCCGTGGCCCGGCACCACCCACGTGCCGCCCTCCTGCCACACCAGCGGAAAGGACGGGATCGCCAGCTCCACGAGGCGGTTCAACGCATCGATCTCGCCTTGCACGCTGCCGCCCCGCGCGACGTCGATCACCGGAAAGCGCGTGGCGTCGATAACGTCGCCCGCCATCACGACGTCAGTACGGCGGAAGAACACCAGGCTGTCGGCGTCGGTGTGTGCGGCCGGCTGGTGCAGCGTTTCGATGCCCTCGCCGTTCAGGTACATGTAGCTACGGCGCCCGTCGAAGGTTTCCGTGGGCCACGCCGCGGTGGGAAACGGCGCCGTCTGTCCGGTCGGCGCACTCATGCGACGCAGCACGCCCTCCGAGGCCAACACCGCCGCGGCGCCGCCGTTGGTCAGCCCGCTCAGCGTGGCGTTGTTGAGGTTCAGGATCGTCTGGCCGGCCTTGGCCACCGTTTCGTTGCCCCCCACGTGATCGGCGTCGGGGCCCGTGTTGATGACGTAGCGGATGGGTTGGGACGACAGCTTCTTGATGGCGGCCACGACGTCGGCGGCACGTGCGGCCGATCCGCTGTCCACGACCACGACCCCGTCGGGCCCCACCTGCACGCCCACGTTGCCGCCGGCCCCTGCCAGCACATAGAAGTTCGGCCGCAGCTGCACCACGTCGGGTTCCGCGCGCTCTCCCAGACTGGCGGTCGGGGCCGCTCGCTGCGCCGCCAGGTTGCTGTCGAGGAGAACGGAACAGACACCAAGCCCGATCGGCAGGATGGCTGCGAGCGCCAACCAACGGCGCCGCGGTACGCGTGCCAGCATCGTGGCCGAATAGTAACCCACCCGTTTGGGCGGGGCGGGATCGGCGTCGCCGGCGATACAAGTAGAGTCATGCCTGCCGACGCCAACCCGGTGCCACCAGCGGACGCGCGCCTCCTCGACGCCTACTCGACGGCCGTGACGTCGGCCGTCGAAGCCGTAGCCCCGGCCGTTGTCCGCGTGGAGCGCGAGCGGCACACCGGATCCGGGGTCGTCTTCGCCCCCGATGGATTCGTCCTCACCAACAGCCACGTGGTGCACGGCGCCGATCGGTGCACCGTCTCGCTGCCGGACGGTACCCGCATCCGAGCGGATCTGGTCGGCGACGATCCGCACACGGACCTGGCCGTGCTTCGAGTCGCTGCCACGTCGCTGGCGTGGGTGGGCATCGGCGACTCCGGCACGCTCAAGGTCGGACAGATCGCCATCGCCATCGGCAACCCCCTCGGGTTCGATCACTCCGCGACGGCCGGCATCATCAGCGGCCTCGGGCGCTCGCTGCAGGCGCAGTCCGGCCGGTTGATCCACGACATCATCCAAACCGACGCACCGCTCAACCCGGGCAACTCCGGCGGCCCCCTCGTGACCTCGCGCGCGGAGGTTGTGGGCATCAATACCGCCACCGTGCTGCCGGCGCAGGGCCTGTGCTTCGCGGTGGCGGGGAGCACGGCTCGGTTCGTCGCGTCGCGGCTGATCGCCGACGGGCGCGTGCGGCGCAGCTATATCGGCGTGGGCGGCATGGGCACGCCTGTATCGCGCGAGCAGGCGCGAGAGCTGGGCCTGGCCGTGCGATCAGCCGTACGGGTCGTGTCGGTCGAGCCGTCGAGTCCGGCCGACACCGCCGGGCTCAGGCAGGGCGACTTGATCGTGGCCTTTGGCGATCATCCCGTGACGGCAGTGGACGATCTCCACCGCCATCTCTCGGCCGACCTGATCGGCATGCCGACGCGCGTGACCGTGCTGCGTCATGGGGCAAGACGGCGGCTCACCGTGATCCCGGGCGAATCTCGGCCCGGCGAGAAGCCTAGAGCGTGATCAGGCCGAGGCGCACGGCGCGACGGACGGTCTCGACGCGGTTGGCCGTGCCCAGCTTGCCCATGATCGACGCCACGTGGAACTTCACGGTCTGATCGCTGATCGACAGCCGTTCGGCGATCGCGCGGTTCGACAGGCCTTGGGCCACGAAAGCCAGCACCTGGGACTCTCGCGGCGTCAGCGGCTCGACCCACGTGCGCTCCAGATCGGCGTCGGTCGGTAGCCGGCCGGCCGCAGGCGCCGGCGAAGACGCGGGTCGGCGTGAATCGCCGGCATCCACCGTCTCGGACAAGACGGCGTCGGCAACAACAACGGCCCGGCGCGCGTCGTCGGACGTCGCGAACTCACCGACCACCTGGATCCCGGCCGGAAGACGCGAGCGCATACGTGCACGCCCGGCCTCCGACCCAATCAAGACGACGCGCATGCCCCGCCGTTAGACTACAGCTAAGCCACGGGGCGCTCGCCGACCGTTACGGAGACGTCGGTCACGACGCCGCCGCGCAGGACGCGAAGGGTCGCCGCGCTACCGGGCGCGACACGCGACATCACCTCCAGCACGTCCTCGGGCACCTGCACGTTCCGATCTCCCAGCGACAAGATCACGTCGCCAACCAGGATACCGGCCCGCGCCGCGGGACTGTCGGACGCCACGCCTAGCACGAGCACCGCGCGTTCGCGGGACTCGTCGGTGGACTGATGGCCGGGCAAGTGCGCCACCTGCGTGGAGACACCCAGATAGGCCTTGCTGCCCGCGCCTCGCTCCAGCACATGCGCCACGGCCTTCCAGGCGATGGACGCCGGAATCACCACGCCCAGGCCGCGAATGGCAGATGCCGTGGTCACGCCGATCAGTCGTCCCTCGACGTCGACGAACGCGCCGCCCGAGAAGCCGTCGTGCATCGGCGCGGTGGTCCGAATCACCGTTTCAATCGCGTGATGCCGGCTGGTCCTCAAGGGCCCACCGATAACCGACACGATGCCGGTGCTGGCCGTGGTGGCGTTGCTCCACGAGCGAGCCACGGCCACCGCGATGTGTCCCACCCTGGGCGGCGCGGCCGCGAGCGTTGCCGGAGGCGCATCCAGGTCGGGCACGCGCAACACGGCAAGGGTCGTCGCCACGTCCCAGCCCGCGAACTCGGCCGCCAGCTCGCGGCCATCGGGACCGCGTACCTGCAGGTTGTCGTCGCGCCCGATGGCGCGCATGGTGGTCACGACGATCCCGGGTCCGTAAACGAGCCCCGAGGCTGGGCGCCGCCGCCCGTGTACCTGTACGACCGACGGCGCGGCAGCGTCGACGACATCGGCGAGTTGGTTGGAGAGTTGGCTCAACATGCCCCCATCGTGCCAGGCGGCCGCAGCGGGCACATCACCCGGTTGGGGAGGGGTCAGGGGCGCATGCCGGCCGCGCGAAAGAGATCGTCGGCGGCGCTCAGCACCGTCCAGCGAAGGCGCGTGGGGTAAGCGGCGTTCCGGGTCAGGAAGCCGCGCACGACGGCTGCCGTCTCGCGCGACTGGTGCCCCCACAGGGTCGATTCCATCCACCGCGTCGGGAAGAAGATGTCGCCCGTGCGCTGGACCTCGCGGAGCATCTCCAGCGCCCGCGGCACGAAGCGCGCGCCGTGCGCCGCTCGCAGCGGGTGGTTGAGGTACTGCATCGACTCGAGCACCCACGTCTCGCGCCGCCGGTTCTCGAGGCTGCGAAAACGCTCGAAGGACCGCTCGCGTTCCGCGGGATCGGCCGACAGCGCCGGTATCACGAACGCGACGCGCGCCTTGCGGTCCGGGTTCTCCGTGCGTGCCAACTGCGTGGCCAGGACCTGGTCCCAGCCTGGTACCTCTCGCACGGCCAGCTCGAACGCCATGGCAATCTCGTCCGGTTCGGCCAGTTCGAGGCCCGGCACGCGCTCCTGCCGCCGCCACACCCGCTCCAGCCACGCCAGCCCGTCCTGCGAGCTGACGGTATCGCGGTAGGCGCTGAACCATGCGGCCTTCTGGCTCTGGGTCTGCGCGCGCGCGAGGCCCGCGCGAAGCTCCGCTTCGAGCGTCGTGACGCGAGCCGCCCTGGCCTGCGGCGTCAAGAACCGCCAGTAGGCGCGCACGGCGTACCCCAGCACGCGCTGGGCGTTCTGCTCGTCCCCCTCAAGAGGCAGCGCCCGCAGCGCCGTATCGAGGAGCGCCGTCGGCGTGGTCCGCGCCTCCAGCATGTCGTCCCAGAGCGTGACCCACGCGCTGCCGCGCGTGAGCGGGTCGGATACATCCTCGATGTGATCCATCAGATACCGGCGGCTGGTGTCGTCCAGGCGGAAGAGGCCATAGCCAAGGCCTCCGCCGTTCGGCAGGACGAAAAGCGGACGCTCGAGGCCCGCGGCCTCTTGAACCACGGTGCGGCGGGAGGCGACGTCCACGTTCAGGTCCTTGGTCGCGCCCGGGAAGCCCAGCGTGACGCGCAACCGCTGAGGCCACAGCACGCCTCGGCCCAACGGATCGCGCTGCTCCAGCGCCAGCTCGGTGATGCGTCCCGCGGCGTCCACGCGGAGAGAAATGTCGAAGGCCGGTCGGCCCCGCTGCTCGACCCACGCGCGGCTCCAGGCCGCCAGGTCGCGCGGCGTGCGCGCGTCCAGCAGTTGCACCAGCTCGGGCCAGGTGGCGTTGCCGTACGAGAAACGCGACAGATACTCGCGCATTCCGTCGCGAAAGGCGGACTCTCCGAGGATGAGCTCGAGCTGCCGCATCACGATTGGCGCCTTGTCGTAGATGATCGGGCCGTACATCTGGCCGGCGTCGTTCAGGTTGCCGAGCGCTTGCCGCACGGGGTTGGTGCCGGCGGTACGGTCCACCTGGTACGCACCCGGGTAGTGGTCCAGCAGGAACCGCAGCTCGTGGTTCACCTGCGGGAAGGACGGGTTGACGATCTTGGCCGCCATGAAGTTGGCGAAGACTTCCTTGGTCCACACGTCGTTGAACCATCGCATCGTCACCAGGTCGCCGAACCACATGTGCGCCGTTTCGTGGGCGATCACGCTCGCGCGCCCGAGCATCTGGTTCTGCGTGGCCGACGCGTCGAGCATCAGGCCCGCGGCGTTGTAGAAGATGGCGCCGGCGTGTTCCATGCCGCCGAACTGGAAGGACGGAATCAGGACGAAGTCGAACTTGCCGAAGGGGTACGGGATCTGCGTGTAGTCCTCCAGCCAGGACAACGCGGTGGCGTGCAAGTCGAAGATCGCGTCCCGATTGCGCGCCACCTTGGCGGCGTCGGTCTCGCGGTGCAGCATGCGCAGTTCGCGGCCGCCGCGCGTGGCGGTCTCCACGGAGAAGCGGCCAGCGGCAAACGCGAAGAGATAGGTCGGCAGCGGCTGCGTCTCGGCGAACTGGCGTGTGACGGTGCCGGTGGACTCGCCTGGCCGGTCGGGTCCCTCCTGTGCGCCGTTGGCGGCGACCTGCCAGGAATCGGGAACGCTCAGCGTCAGCGAGTAACGCGCCTTGAGGTCCGGCTGGTCGAAGCACGGAAAGGCCAGGTGGGCACGCGCCGGGACGAAGAGCGTGTACAGGAAGTCGTCGCCCCGGTTGAGGGCCTCGTCCCCCGCCACGAACTCCACGGTGACGGTGTTGGCACCGCTCCGAAGGAGCGCGGCCGGCACCACGATGTGCCCGTTGGCGACGACCACATCGGCCACGCGGTCGCCCACCCGCACGGCGCGGACCCGGTCGGGGGGCTGCGCGAAGTCCAGCACGAGCTCGATCGGGACCCGCAACGTGAACCGCACGGTGACGCGGCCGTCCACCGGCCGAGCCTTGTCGGCGGGCACACGGAACGACACGTCGTAGCGCAGATCGCGAATGGCTGAGGCGCGCGCCTTGGCCAGGGCCTCGGAAATACCCCGCTCCGGTGGCGGAGGCCCGGCCGCGACGGCGGCGGCTACCAGTAAGCTCAGCATCCCGACACGATACCCGATAGGCCAGGCTCGACTACAATCTCCGGCACACAGTGCGAAGTCTGGCAGCCTGGTTTGTCACGGTCGTGCTGCTTCTTGCCGTGCTGGCGTTGCAACCCGGCACGCCGTCGTCCGCCCAGCAGCAGGCGCCCGTTCGGGGACGGGTGGTGATCGACATCCCGACCACCTCGAAGCGGGCCACGTCCGCCTACCCGACCCGCGCCGTGACGCCGGCACAGCTGGCCCCGCCGTCCGAAGCCCTCAACGTCGTCATCTTCTTGCGGGATGCGCCCGCGCGCGCCGTGTCGCCCACACGCGCCGGCATCCGCCAGCGCAACGAGACCTTCGTGCCACGAGTCGTGGCCGTGCCGGTCGGATCCGAAGTGGAGTTTCCGAACGACGACGAGTTCTACCACAACGTCTTCTCGCTGTCCCGGACGAGAACGTTCAACCTGGGCCGGTACCCGAAAGGGACCACGCGAGCCGTCCGATTCGACCGGCCGGGGATCGTCAAGATCTTCTGCGACATCCACTCGCACATGTCGGCGGCCGTCGTCGTGTTCAACCATCCGTGGTACGCCGTCCCGGATGCCGAGGGACGCTTCGAGATTCCGGACGTGCCGGTCGGCGACAGGCGGTTGACGGCGTGGCATGAACGGTTGGGCGATACGACGCTCCCGATTCGCGTCGAGGCGGGTCGCGGAGCTTCGGTAGAGTTCACGCTGCCGGTCTTGGCGCAGGCCCAGTGAAACGACCACCCCGACTCGTCACGCGCACGCTCGGCGTTACGTTCATCACCGTCGCGGTGATCCTGTCGGTGGTGTTCACGGTGCTCCTGGTGGATGCGCGCGACCGCGTGCGGGCGGTCGAGCTGGAGAAGCTCCAGGTCGGCGAACGAGCGTTCTCGCGGTTCGAGACGCTGCGCCAGCGCGAGCAGTCCGCGGCCCTCGCGGCGTTCGCCGAGAGCTCGACGCTGAACGGCGCCCTCGACGCCTTTCTCAGGGCACGCAGCCGGCCAGGTGGCGGAGGCGACGACCCTGGGCCGCATGACGCCGTGGCGCGCGAAGCCGAACGGCTGGCCACCCTGACGTCGAGCGACCTGGTGGCGACGCTGGATCCCGACGGGCGCATCTTCGCCAGCGGCGGCCCGGCCGCGGAACTCTGGCGGGCCGGCGAGCTGGTGACGAGCCTGGCCGGGCCACGGGTGGCGCCCAACGGCGTGGCCGTGCTGCCCGCAGGCGCCTTTCGCTACGTCTCCGCGCCGATTCGCTTCGGCGAACAAGCGGTGGGGACACTCCTGGTCGGCACGATCCTCGGCAACGAGTACGCGCGCGAGCTGGCGCGTCTGTCGGACGCCGGCATCATCATCACGGTCGACGACAAGTTCGTGGCGGGAACGGCCAACGACGCGCTGACGCGCGCCGTGATTGCCTCGATCGGCGAGCTTCGCAGCACCATGCTGCTCAACGGGGAGGAGTACGTCATCCGGCCGTTGCTCTCGGCGGGGGCGGCGCGCATCTACATGCTGGCGTCCATCGACGCCGCGGCGCGCGAAGCCTCGCGCAACGCGCTCGTGGCGTTGGGCACCATCGCCTTGTGGGCCTTCGTGTTGGCCGCGTTCGCCAGCCTGTGGTTGGCCCGGACCTTGACCGATCCCATCAACCGCGTGTCTCGAACGATCGCCACGATGACCGCGGCGCGCGACTTCAGCCGAACGCTCGAGCCCACGGGCACCAGCCGCGAGTTGGACGTGCTGGCCAGCAGCTTCAACCAGCTGATGGGCGGGCTGACGGCCGCCGAAGCGGAAACACGGGCGGCCTACCTGGGCACCATTCGGGCGCTGGCGGCGGCACTCGATGCGCGTGACCCGTACACGGCCGGCCACTCGGAGCGTGTCAGCCAATCGTCGGTCGTCATCGCACGGCAGCTGGGCCTGCCGGAAGCCGAGGTGGCCGTCATCCGTCTGGGCGCCCTGCTCCACGACATCGGCAAGATCGGGTTGGCCGACGACATCCTGCAGAAGCCGGAGCCCTTGACGCTCGAAGAGTTCGAGCAGATCAAGCGCCACCCCGCGCTGGGCGCGCGCATCCTTCGCCAGGTCTCGTTCCTGGAGCCCCACCTCCCGATCGTGGAACTGCACCACGAACGACCGGACGGCCACGGCTACCCCTTCGGGCTGCGCGGCGACGAGATTCCCCTGGCGGCGCGGATCGTCCACGTCGCCGATGCCTACGATGCCATGACGAGCGCACGGGCCTACCGGCCGGCCAGGCCGTTGAGCACGGCCATCGCCGAGCTGCGCTTGTACTCGGGCACGCAGTTCGACCCCGAATGCGTGCGGGCGTTCACCGAGGCCCTGAAGATCTCGCCACGTCTCGTGGAAGTGCGTTCCACGCCGCAAGCCGCCATCACCGCATGAGGACGGCTTTCTTGCTGGTCGTGGCGTGGCTCCTGGCCGGCGGCGACGGCCAGGCCCAGGTGCAGGTGCCACCGTGGCTGACCCTGGATTCGGTAGCGGCGATCGATCGGACGTCGGATGGGAACACGACCGCACCGACGGGCCTCATCATGGATGCGTTCGCCTCGGCGCAGTTCGGGAACGGTCTCGAGGTCTACGCGCGGCCCTTCGTCCAGCGCCTGGGCACGGGGGAGTGGAACCGTCAGATCTGGCTGGCCGCGGCGCGCTTCGAGCGCAAGGGGACCGTGGGCGTCCGTGTCGACGCCGGGCTCATCCCGTCGCCCATCGGGCTGGCCAACCTCACGATTCGGCCGCACATCAACCCCACCATCTCCCAGCCGGCCTCCCTGTTCCAGGGCCTGCCCGCGCCGGAGCCCTTCAGCCCACGCCTGACGCTGCTGGGCGCCATCTACCCGTACGGTGTCACCGCCACCGTCTCGGGGTCGACGTGGGATGCGCGCGTCGCCATCATCGACACGTCGCCCATGCGGTCGCGACGCGTGTTCGGGTCGGCCAAGCCGCCGCGCTTCGCCAACGTGGTGGTGGGCGGCGGAGTGACCCCGGTCGTTGGCCTGCGCGTCGGGGCGTCGGTCACCCAGGGCGGCTGGAAGAGCGCCGCCGAGCGACCGCTGTCTGCCGATACGCTCGACGCCACCGTGATCACGATCGAAACCGAGTACTCGTTCCGGTTCACGAAGCTGGCCGGCGAATGGACGCGCGACGCGCTGGACACGACCACCGGACGGTCGGTGGCGATCGGCTGGTACGTGCAGGCGCAGCACGCGATCGGCCCGCGGTGGTTCGCGGCCGGCCGGTTGGAGCGCATCGGCGCGCCGGAGGCCGACCCGCTGGTGACCGCGCCGGTCAGCGCGTTTCTCGGCATCGAGCAGACGCTGGGGTACCGGCTGACGCCGGAGGTCACCTTTCGCGTGAGCCACAGGGCACGCCGGACGTTTGCCCAGACACCCTTCGACAACCAGCTGTTCGGGTCCGTGGTGTGGGCACGGAGATGGTTTTAGGCCAGCGGCAGGCAATTTGCCGACCGCTGGCCTAGAGATTATGCACTCCGCGCTTCGCGCGAAGCGAGCTAGTTTAGCGCCCTCACCGCCGGGGCGTGTAGACGGCGGCCGC
>Ga0307505_10000425_pt1 | contig 47537 bp, 42 predicted proteins | sample 23_S_MG_FD_202183 | JGI IMG/M metagenome (GOLD analysis project Ga0307505, IMG submission 202183) | Soil microbial communities from Populus trichocarpa stands in riparian zone in the Pacific Northwest, United States - 23_S | ecosystem: Environmental > Terrestrial > Soil > Riparian zone > Trees...
GAACGCCGGCGCGAGTCCACGGCGGAACACGCGTCATCGCTCGACCTTCCGCCACCCTTCCCTCTTGTCGACGTGCGTCCGCTTGTCGACGATGTCGCCGCGCCGCCGCACATGGCCGCGCTCGCGCTCCGGCTCAACGTATTGTCGGCGCCGCTCCTGCTTGTCGCGCTTCTTCTTCGCGGCATCGATACCCGGAGCCGGGGAACTCACGCCGACTCCAACGACGATCACTTGCAGCGCGAGCAACGCCCTGCCGGCGAACCGCGCGGCACGCGCGGTCCACTCTCCCGCAACCCGCATCTCGCCTCCACGCCGGGCCCGGCCCAAACCGCGAAGGCGGCGGCCCGATCCCGCCCTCGTAGGTAAAGGCGTTGATACGCGGCCAACGATGTTAAGCCGGTTTCAGCGGGGCCATCACCAGGTGCCGGAAGACGTTTTCCTCGATCGTCATTCCGGCGAAAGCCGGAATCCAGCCGGGCCACCAGGTGGACCCCGGCTTTCGCCGGGGTGACGAGGGGATGGGACCAGGGTGACGAGGGGATGGGACCGGGGTGACGAGGGGATGGGACCGGGGTGACGAAGGGATCCCAATCGAGAGAGTCTCAGCCTAGGCTCATGATGTCGGATCAGCCGAGGACGATGCGCACGCGATGGGTGGCGCCGTCGTCGACGAGTTCGATCGACGTCTGCTCCGCGCCGAGCACGGCGCCGTCGAGTTCGCGCGATGCTACGCCGCGGCAGACTCCGGCCGGGTTCTCCACGGCGATCTCGTAGCGCGCGGCGCCGTGGCGGTAGACGATCTCGAAGCCGGGCCACGCCTTGGGAATGCACGGGTCGACGATCAGCTTGTCGCCGAGGACGCGGAAGCCGAGGATCCACTCGAGTCCGGCGCGGTACAACCAGCCGGACGAGCCGGTGTACCAGGTCCAACCGCCGCGGCCGAGGTGCGGATCCACCGAGTAGATGTCCGCGGCCACGACGTAGGGTTCCACCTTGTAGCGATGTGCCGACGCGCGGGTCCTGGAGTGGTTGATCGGGTTCAGCATGGCGAACAGTTCGGCGGCCCGATCGCCGTCGCCGAGCATGGCGACGGCGATCACCGTCCATGTCGACGCGTGCGTGTACTGGCCACCGTTCTCGCGGACACCGGGCGGGTACCCCTTGATGTAGCCGGGATCCATCGGGGTTTGATCGAAGGGCGGTGTGAACAGCAGCAACAGGTTGTGGGCGTCGCGCACGAGATGCTCTCCCACCGCCGCCATGGCCCGGGCGGCGCGCGCCGGATCCGCCGCGCCCGAGATCACGCCCCACGACTGCGCGATCGAGTCGATGCGGCACTCGTCGCTGGATGCCGAACCGAGCGGCGTCCCGTCGTCGTAATAACCGCGCCGATACCAGTCGCCGTCCCACGCCTCGCGCTCGATCGACGCTCGCAGAGCCTCGGCGTGCCACTCCCACGCCGACGCGCGATCCACTTCGCCGCGCTTTCGCGCCACCGGCGCAAAGGCCGACAGCGTCGCATGGAGAAACCACGCGAGCCACACGCTCTCCCCGCGTCCGCCTTCGCCAACGCGATTCATTCCGTCGTTCCAATCCCCGACACCCATGAGCGGCAGTCCGTGCTCGCCAACGGCGAGGCTGCGGTCGAGCGCCTTCGCACAGTGCTCGAACACCGTCGCCTCCTCGTCGGTGACCATCGGCAGGAAGAACAGATCGTGCTCGCCTGGACGCAGCGCCGGTCCCTCGAGGAACGGGGCCATCACGTCGAGCACGCTGTGGTCGCCGGTGACCTGCAGATAGTGCGCGGTGGCGTAGGCGAGCCACACCAGGTCGTCGGAGAACCGCGTCCGCACCCCTCGACCCGTTTCCGGCAGCCACCAATGCTGCACGTCGCCCTCGATGAACTGCCGCGCCGCGGCGCGCACGATATGCTCGCGCGTCATCCGCGGCTGGCAAACGGCGAGCGCCATGCCGTCCTGCAGTTGGTCGCGAAAGCCATACGCGCCGCTCGCTTGGTAGAACGCCGAGCGCGCCACCACCCGGCATGCCAGGGTCTGGTAGAGCAACCAGCGGTTCAACATGATGTCCATGGCGCGATCCGGCGTCTTCACCTGCACCGTGCCGAGGATGCCGTCCCAGTGTTCTTCCACCGCGCGGAGGATCCCGTCGAGGTCGACGCCGCGGTAGCGCGTCACCAGGGAGAGGGCCTCGGCGCGCGACGGCGCGTCACCGAGCAGGAAGACGATCTCAGCCGCTCCGTTCGGCTCGATCGCCAACGACGTCTGCAGCACGCCGCACGGGTCGAGACCGGCGCCGATTCGGTTGGAGAGCACCGCGCGCGGCGCCAGCGCCGCCGGTTTGCGCAGCGATCCGTGACGGCCGATGAACTCGGTGCGATCGCCGGTCCACGCCGTCTGTTTCCCCGCCAGATCCGTGAATGCGACGCGGTCGCCCCACTCGTCGCTCCATGGGTGGTGCGCCAGCAGCGCCCGCGTGTCGGAGTCGATCTCCGTCGTCACGAACGGCGCCGACGCGGCGCGCTGGGGGCCGAGCACCCACTCCACGTACGCCGTCACCGAGAGTCGGCGGGTCCGCCGCGAACGATTGCGGATCACCAGCCGCGAGATCTTGACCGCGTCGTCGAGCGGCACGAACTGGGTCAACTCGAGATCCATGCCGTGCTCGCTGTGCTCGAAGCGGCTGTAGCCCTGTCCGTGGTGGACGACGTAGGTCCCCGTCTCGTCCCGGATCGGCAACGGCGTCGGGCACCAGAGCACGCCGCTGTCCTCGTCGCGCAGGTACAGCACCTCGCTGGGCCGATCGCCGACGGGATCGTTCACCCACGCGGTCAATTGATGCTCGCGGCTGTTGAGGGACCACGTGTAGCCGCCGCCCTCGACCGAGGTCTGGAAACCGAACGACGGATTGGCGACCACGTTGATCCACGGCGCCGGGGTCCAACGCCCCTCGCCGAGGACCGTGACGTATTCGCGCCCATCCCGTGCGAACCCGCCGAGACCGTTGAAGAACTCCATCTCCTCGACCGGCGTTGGCGAGGTCGGCACCGCTCCCGACGACGGCGCGGTCGGTGGATCGACGCCGGCGCGGTGCTCGCGGCGCGGGAAGGCCGAGCGCGCGTGGGCGGAGACCGCGACGCGCGCCGGCGCTTCCAGCCGCTTCAGCTGTTCCGACAGATTGCCGCGACGGCTGACCAGCACCGCGCGCGCGGCCGACTGCAGTAGCGTGCACACCTCCACGGCGATGTGGTCGGCGCGCAATACAAACACACTACCGCGCGTACCCTCGCCCGCCGCCGGGGAGCGCGACTGACTCATCCGCACCAACGCCTCGAGCGCCGACTGCAGGTCGTGCGCGTACGACACGCTGCGCTCGTTGAGAATCACCAGATCGACGGCCAGGCCCTTCATCCGCCAGTAGTGATGGGCGCGAAGGAGTTGCCGGACGATCTCCAGATCCTGCACTTCCTCGATCTGCACCAACACGATCGGCAGATCGCCGGAGATGCCGTGCGCCCACAGCGTCGAGCGCCCGCGATCGTTGCGTTTGAGGATCGCCGATGACGGCCGCACCGTCGGGTTCGCGTACACGAGATGGCTGGCGAGACGCTGAAAGAGATAAGCCTCCTCGGGGGCGCATCCCAGATAGTGGAGCTGCACCTGGGCCTGCGTCCACGCCAACGTCAGCGCGCGATCGAATGCGGACGGGTCGCGGTGCTTGTCGGCGAGATCGAGTGCCTCTTCGCGAGTCGACGCCACCAGGGTCCAGAACGCGACGCGCGCCGTCGCTCCCGCCGGAATACGAATGCGACAGCGCAGGCTGAAGATCGGATCGAGCACGTTGCCGACGCTGTTCGACAACTCCTGGCCCTCCAGCATCGCGATCGGGGTGTGGATGTCGCGACCGCGACCGAGGAAACGCGCGCGGTCGGTCTCGAACTGGACATCGCCGACCTTCTCCCCCTCCACCACCGCCAGGTGAACGGCCCACACCTCGGGTTCGCCGGGAGATCGACGGCGTCGCGTCGCCAGGAGGACACCGATTTCCTCGACGAACTCGGTCTGCACGAAGAGCTTGGAGAACGCGGGGTGTGCGGCGTCCGCCGGCGCGGGGGCCAGAACGACCTCGGCGTACGAGGTCAGTTCGATCTCGCGCGTCTTGTTGCCGAGGTTGGCGATCGACAAGTGCCGAACCTCCGCCTCAGCCTCCGCGGATACAGCCACCTTGAGGGTGGTCGAGATCGTCCCGTCCCGCCGCACGATCTCGGCTCGCCCCTCGGCGAACTCGACCTCATAGGTGTCGGGTTCGACGCCGGTGGGTTGGTACCCGGCGGACCACACGGCACCGTCGGCCACATCGCGCAAGAACACGTACGAGCCCCAGTCGTCGCACGTCATGTCCTCGCGCCAACGCGTGATGGCGATGTCGCCCCAGCGACTGTATCCCGAGCCGGCCGCCGTCAGCATGACCGCGTAACGGCCGTTCGACAGCAGATGCGTCCGCGGCACCGCGCCGTGCGGTGTGTGAAACCGACGCATGGTCTGGGGAAGGATCTCGCGCACGTTGGCCGCCTCGCGCACCTCCTCCGCGCGCGGTCGCGCGACCGCGACTCCCCGCGGCGTGCGCTCCTGCAGCAGGAGCTCGGTGGCCTGGATGATGGGTTCGGCGTGGAAGCGGCGCCGCATCGCGCCGCTCTGTAGGGCGTTTGCGATCGCGACCACGCTCATGCCCTGGTGGTGCGCCATGTAGCAGCGAACGATCGCGACCGTCGCGCCCTGGCGCCGGCGCCTCGGCGTGAAGTCCAGCGCCTCGAAGTACCCGTAACTCCCCCGCCCGCCTTCCTCGGCGAGCCGCGTGAAGTTCTGCAGAGCCGCGTGTGGGTCCACCATCGCCGCCAGGGCCGTCGCATAGGGAGCGATGACGGCGTCCTGGCTGAGGCCGCGCTTCAACCCGAGGCCCGGCACGCCGAAACTGGAGTACTGGTAGGTGAACTCGCGATCGCGCACGTTGTACGCCGACTCGGAGATGCCCCACGGCGTTCCCAATTCGGCCCCGTAGGAGATCTGTCGGCGCACGACGAAACGGCTGGTCTGCTCCAGGAGACTTCCCGCCGGCGCCCGCATCACCAGCGACGGCATCAAGTACTCGAACATCGAGCCCGACCAGGAGATCAGGGCGGAACTGCGGTCGATCGGCGTCAGCGCCCGACCGAGGCGAAACCAGTGCCGCACCGGCACGTCGCCCTTGGCGATCGCGATGAAGCTCGCCAGCCGTGCCTCGGAGGCCAGCAGGTCGTAGCACGTCTCGTCGCGGGCCCCCTCGGCGACCTGGTAACCGAGGGATAGAAGTTGTCGCGCAGGGTCGTAGAGAAACTCGAAATCCATCGCCGCCGACATCGCCAGCGCCTTGTCGTCCAGCGCCGCCAGGTGTCTGCTGAGCGAGACCGCGGCGCTGGCGGAACATTCGAACGCGGCGATCGTCGAGTCGATCCGGGCGAGGCGGCCGATGCGGTCCGCGTCACCCGCCGCAAGCTCCAGACGGCGCTTCGCCAGCCCGTCGATCACCGCCGCGCAGCGAGCGGGCAGATCGGCAAGCGTCGGCACCGAGTCGGTGCAGGCCCGCAGGGCAGCGTTGGCGACGCCGACGTTCGCCAACAGGGCCGCGACGTCGTCGAACCCGATCTTAGCCCAGGGCATCAGCGCCGAGACGTCGCCGGCGTGGCCGCGGACGGACGCGCTCACCGCCTCCGCCCAGACCAACACCGCGGCGCCGTCCTCGTCGCCGCGCTCGGCGGTGAACGTCCGAACGATATCGACAATCGTCTCGCCGTGGAGAACGAGCTCCGTGGCCTGGCGGGCCAAATCACCCGGAGTGTTCGCCGCGCTCCGCAGCGATTCGGAGAGCGCGCTGAGCGCCTCGTTGAGCTGCCGTCTCGTCACGGTTTGCGTGCGCCGGTCGTCGGCCAGGACATCAAGGCTGTCGCGCGTGAGGGCGACCGCGTCCTCGATGCCGTCCCGCCAGCGCGGATTGATGACGGGGCCGTCGATCATCTCCCTGCAGGCATTGCCAAGCGCGATCAGGTGCCCGGCGAGATTGCCGCTGTCGACCGAGGAGACGTACTTGGGCTCGAGAGGGCGCAGGTCGCGGGTGTCGTACCAATTGTAGAAGTGCCCGCGAAAGCGCTCGAGCTGCTCCATGCTGTCGAGAGTCGCGCCGATCCGATCCGCCGCTTCGCGCGTACCAATCCAGCCGAAATCCCGCGCGGCTACGACCGACAACAAGTAGAGGCCGATGTTGCTCGGCGAGGTCCGGTGCGCCACGACAGGATTCGGCTGCTCCTGAAAGTTGTCGGGTGGCAGCATGTGTTCCTGGCTCGTGACGAAGGTCTCGAAGAAGCGCCACGTGCGACGGGCGATCACTCGAAGCGCGGTGGCGTCGTCATCGGCGAGCGGGGCCGGGCCGACCAACCGCGGCGGACGACTCGCCAACCGCGCGATCAGCGGCGAGCACACCCACGCCGCGACGAACGGCACCGCCACCGGCCAACCGCTGCCGCCTACCGTCGCGACGATGATCGCAGCGGTTCCGCCGAGTGCGACAGCACCGACCATGCGCCCCCAATAACCGGCGCGATCGTTCGAGAGGACGACCACCGCCTGGGCCGCCGTCAACCACTCCAGCAGATTCCGTCGGCTCGAGAAGAGACGGTAGAGCGTGCGGGCGATAGCGTCCCCCATCAACCAGGCCTGGTGTGCGAGCAGCGACACCACCAATGCCACCTGCACCAGCGCGCGCATCAAGTCCTTCACGAGAGCGCGCGCGTGACTGCGCTTGGAGATGCCGATCCGCGGCGGCAACAGTCCGGCGAAGGTCGGCAGCAGCGCCGGCAGCGCCATCAGCGCCAGAATACCAGCGGTCCACGTCACCGCCCCGGCCAGCGGAAGCGTCCAGCCGATGACGAGCGCCAGGAACGTCGTCGGCGGCGACAACGTGCGGCGCAGGTTGTCGATCATCTTCCAACGACCGACCGGCGGCACGGCCGCGGCCGCCGCATCGACTTCTTCCGCGTTGCTGCTCCCTCGCGTAGCCGGCGCGCGCCCTAGGATCCACGGCAGCAACTGCCAATCGCCCCGCGCCCAGCGGTGTTGGCGCGCCGCCGCGACGTCGTAGCGGGCCGGGAACTCTTCGAAGACCTCGATATCGGAGACCAGGGCCGCGCGCGCAAACACGCCCTCGAGCAGATCGTGGCTCAGCAGAGTGCCCTCCGGCACCCTGCCGTCCAACGCCGCCTCGAATGCGTCGACGTCGTAGATGCCCTTGCCCGTGTACGATCCTTCGCCAAACAGATCCTGGTACACGTCGGAGACGGCGGCGGCGTACGGGTCCATGCCGCCAGGCCCGGAAAAGACCCGTTGGAAGAGCGAACCGTCGCGACCGATCGGCAGTGTCGGGCTGACCCGCGGCTGCAGTACGCCATACCCCTCGACGACGCGACGGGTGCGCGCATCGAGCTTCGCGCGGTTGAGCGGGTGCGCCAGCTTGCCGACCAGCCGGCGTGCGACACCGTGCGGCAGCCGCGTGTCGGCGTCGAGCGTGATCACATAGCGAACGCCGGATGGAACCTGTGGAGGCTCACCGCCGACCGGTAGGAACGTCGTGTCGGCGGCGCCGCGCAGCAGGCGGTTCAACTCGTGCAGTTTGCCTCGCTTGCGCTCCCAACCGATCCACTTCGACTCGCTCTCGCTCCACACCCGGCGCCGGTGCAGCAGAAGGAACCGATCCCCGTCCGGGCCGGCCGGATAGCGCTCGTTCAGCCGGGCGATCCCGTCGGCGGCCGCCGCGAGCAACGCGTCGTCTCCCGCCGCACTCTCGGCGTCGGCGTCGGTCCAGTCGGAGAGCATCGCGAAGTGGAGGTCGTCCTCCGGGCTCGCGAGATAGTGAACCTCGAGCCGCTCCACCTGCTCTTCGATCGCCGCGCGCGACGTCAGCATCATGGGCACCGCGACCATCGTCCGCAGGTGCGGCGGAACGCCGCCGCGCAGTTCCAGTCCGGGCAAGATCTTGGCGCCGAAGCGGTTCGTCACGTGACGGTTGATCAGCGCCATCGCCGCGTCGGACGCCGGTAGGACGGCGACCAGGCTCAACAGTGCGAGAACAGCTCCTCCGGCGCCGGCGTTCGCCACCACCCAGGCGAGCACCGCGAGCAGGATCGCCGTGAGAGCCGCGATGCTGCCCAGGTAGCCGGCGAGCCCGGCCGCCGCGTAACGACGAGCCAGCCAGTCGCGCTTGCGACCGCGAAAGCCCAGTTCCTTCCCGAAGGCACGTTTGCCATCGCCGATCAGGTAGTAACCGGGGTCATGTCGCCGGCGGTCGGTGGGATCGCCCTCGGTCCCCGAGGCCATCTCGCCGGCCGCATGCGCGGCGCGCAGGGCCCGCTCCGCGACTTCGATCTCCGAAAGCGCCGAGCCGCGCGCCAATGTCTCGATCGCGTGCCGGTAGTGATCGCGCGTGGCGAAGTCCATCGCGTCGAAGTCGCTGTCGGCGCGCAGCGCCTCGTCGACCAGACTGACACTCTCGAAGAAGTCGGCCCAGTCGACGTCCGACATCAGCCTCATGCTGGTGATCACGTTGCGGACGGTGACGTTCATCGTCCCCTGCCGCTGGTGCTCGTCGCGCACGATGTCGTCAGCGTTGGTGCCCTGCGCCGCCAATCGTTCGTCGAGCCACAGCAGCGCCGGCGTCACCGCCGGATCCTGATCGCGCAAGCGCTGAACCAACTGGACGGCGAACGCCCGAGACAGCGGCATCTGCTCGAGGGCGCGCATGGTTTCCACCACCGTCACGGCGCCCTCGCTGCCGATCTGCAGCAACCGGTCCGCCAGCGCGTCGGCTTCCTGCCGCGCCGCGCGACTGCTGACAATCCGATCGGCGGCGCGGCGTAGGTTCTCGACCAACACGATGCGCAGGGTGATGGCCACCGCCCACAGCTCGCCGATCGTCAGCGGCTGGACGCGTTGGTAGGCGCGCACGAATCGGCTGAGCGTCTGCGGATCGAACAGGCTGTCGGTGTGGGCGACGTAGGCCCAGGCGATACCGAACACCCGCGGGTACCCCTGCAGGGGGCCCTCCGCCAGCTTCGGCAGCTCGCGGTAGAATCCGCGCGGCAGATCGTCGTGGATCTCGCGAATCTGTTCTTCGGCGATGTGGAAGTTGTCGACCAACCATTCAGCGGCCGGGGTGATGGCGCGCTCGTCGCGGATCGCCCGGCCGATCGCTCGGTAGGCGGCGAGCAACACCCGGCCGTTTTCCCGCAGGCGCGGCGCCAGTTGGCGGGCGGTGCCACGCTCGGCGGTGACCCTCTGCGCCGCGGCGAGGCTCTCGGCGTGCTGCTCGAGACGCTCGACGCTGAACAGCTCGCTGCGAATGGTCTCGTCGTTCTCGCCCGGGAACGCGGCGGACCGACTCGAGAACAGGCGGGGGATGGAGGACTTCAAGGCAGCCTTTCTGATCGACCGACGCCTCCGCTGGACACCCCCGGTCCGTGGGTGTGAGACGCGCCGTCGACATCGACGATGTCGAATTCCATAGCACAGCGCTAGTGGAGGTGCTCGGAGCGCTGGTCCACACGGCCGATGATCGCGATCGTACGGCCGCGCGGCGCCCCGTGCAATTACGCGCGTAGAATCCCGGAAATGCGGCGCCGGACGTTTCCAGGGTATGGTGGTGTCGCGACCGCGATGTGCCGTTCCCGGCGGTGAGTCCTACGCGCGGCCACATGACGATGAATCGACCCGCTCGTAGCGATCATCAAACTGGCGAGACCGCGCCGGTCGAGTCCGCGCCGGGCTTCGTGGCCCTCAGCCGGTTCGTCATCGCCAACGCGATGGAAGCCGAGGTGAAGGACGCGTTTCGCAACCGCCAGCACCTGGTCGACGGCGCTGCCGGGTACCTGCGCATGGACGTGATCAGCCCGCTCGATCGACCGGACGAGGTCTGGCTCCTCACCTACTGGTCCGACGAGGCGAGCTTCCGCGCCTGGCACCGCGGTCACCTCTATCGAGATTCGCACCGCGGCATTCCCAAGGGACTCAAGCTGGTACCGGGTGAAACCCAGATGCGTCGCTTCGAGCACGTAAGTTCGTAGGGATGGATAACGTGAACCCCGTCCACGAGCTCGCCGGCACGAGCGTCCTCGCCCACCGTGCGGAGCTCGCCGCGACCCTGGTCGACCGCGAGTTCTCCCGGCATCCCGACCTCGCGTCCCGCTACGGCGCCACGGCGCGAGCGAAATCGCTGCAAGACGTGGATTTCCATCTCGCCAGCCTCGCCCAGGCGCTGTCCCTGAATGACCGCGCATTGTTCGCGGACTACGTGGGCTGGGCGAAGGTCATGCTCGCTCGCCGCAATGTGCTGACCTCGGACCTCGCGTTTCATCTCGAATGCCTGGCGGAGGTTCTCCGCGAGCAGCTGCCGGCCGATCAGGGCTCGATGGCGAGCGAGTTCGTCACGGCCGCGGTCGAGACGATGCCGAGGATGCCGGATGACCTGCCGACCTTCCTGCGCGACGGCGAACCGCTATCCCCTCTGGCCCATCAGTACTTCGAGGCCCTGCGGCGTGGAGAGCGTCAGGTGGCGGCGCGGTTGGTGCTGGACGCCGTCGAGGCCGGCGCCGCCGTCCGCGACATCTATCTCCATGTGTTCCAGCCGGCGCAGTTCGAGATCGGTCGACTGTGGCAGACCAACCAGATCAGCGTCGCGCAAGAGCACTACTGCTCCGCGGCCACCCAGTTGATCATGTCGCAGCTCTACCCGCACATCTTCGCTTCCGAGAGAATCGGCCGCAGGTTGGTGGCCACCTGTGTCGCCGGGGATCTGCACGAGATCGGGGTTCGGATGGTGGCGGACTTCTTCGAGATGGAGGGATGGGACACCTTCTACCTCGGGGCGAACACGCCGCACGACAGCGTCGTCGAGACGATCGTCGAGCGCGCGGCCGACGTATTGGCGATATCGGCGACGATCGCCTACCACGTCGAGTCGGTGCGGCAGTTGATCGCGACCGTGCGCCGGCATCCGGTCGCCGGTCGGGTCGCGATTCTCGTCGGTGGCTATCCGTTCAACCGCAGTCCCGAGCTATGGCGCGACCTCGGCGCCGATGGCTCCGCCGGCGACGCCCAGCACGCGATCGCGATGGCCACGCGGCTCTGGAAGACTCGCTCGACATGACCGACCAGCACCGCGAGGCCCGCGGCATCGCCGTCCTCTGTGATCGCGACGCGCGAATCGTCAGGGTCCTGCGCGACGACTTCGGACTGGAGTCGAGCGTCTACCCCGGCGTCGAACTCGGAGACATCGTCGAGCCGGCGTCGCGCGAAAAGGCCGGGCACTTCGTCGAAGAGCTGCAGACCCGCGAAGCGGCGTACGACTGGGAGATCACCGTCCGGGCGGACGGTCAGCTCCACCTCCTACATTTCGCGGGCGCGCGCATCGACGGCGGTTTCATCGTCGCCGCCGCGGCGTCTCGAAACGGTCTGGCCCAGGTCAACGAGCTGCTGATGCAGATCAACAACGAACAGGCCAACGCGCTGCGGACCACCGCGAAGGAATTGGCCGTCACGGCGCGGACGACCGGCGACCGCGACGACGCCCTCTACGACGAGCTGACACGGTTGAACAACGAGATGGCGAACCTACAGCGGGAGATGGCACGCAAGAATGCGAACCTGCTGGGTCTCATCGAGGAGAAGAACCGGTTCGTCGGCATGGCCGCCCACGACCTGCGCAACCCCCTGGGAATCATCCTCGGATACAGCGAATTTCTCGAAGACGAGACCGAGAACGTCCTCAATGACGAGCAAAAGGAGTTCATCCGCACGATCAAGTCCACCAGCGAGTTCATGTTGCGGCTGGTCAACGATCTACTCGACGTGTCCGCGATCGACGCCGGCCAGCTGAACCTGAACAGGGCTCCCGATGATCTATCGAAGATGGTGCGGCGCGTCGTCGCGCTGCAGACCGTGCTCGCGGCGCGGAAGCAGATCACCGTCGTGCTCGACCCACCGCCGGCGATGCCGCCGATCTCATTCGACGCCGGCAAGATCGAGCAGGTGTTGACCAACCTGCTCAGCAATGCCGTGAAGTTCTCCCACCACGACACCGAGGTCCGCGTAAGCGCGACGTACGCGGACGGAGTCGCCACCGTCGCCGTGCGTGATCGCGGTCAGGGAATCCCAGTCGCCGACCTTCCCAAACTGTTCAAGCCGTTCAGCAGAACCAGTGTGCAAGGAACCGCGGGCGAACAGAGCACTGGACTGGGCCTCGCCATCGTGCGTCGAATCGTCGAGGGCCACGGCGGCCGCATCTGGGTCGACAGCGAAGCCGGCATCGGGTCCACCTTCTACTTCAGCCTGCCGACCCTGGTATCCCGGTGATCCGTCGGGCGGTTCGCGAACCGCCCCTACGCCAGCGATCAGGCCGACGCCACTTCACCCCAACGGTTTGCGACCCTGTAGAACGCGAATCACGACGACCACGAGGGCGATGACCAGCAGGGCGTGAATGAATCCGCCCATGGTGTACGACGACACCAAGCCGAGAAGCCATAGTACTACGAGGATGATGGCGATGGTTTCCAGCATGATGCGCTCCCTTCCCACCAATGCGGTGGCACCAAATGCGAAAAACAACCCGCGCCACTCCTTCACGATCGACCGTGATCGCTGAACGGTAGCGCGGGTGCTGGATCAACTAACGGCGTCTTTCGCTTTGTCGAGGATCTTCTCCGCGGTCTGCTTGGCCTTGCCGACCGCCTGGTCGAGCTTGCCATCGCGCTTCATCTTCTTGTTGCCGGTCAGAGCTCCCGCGGCTTCCTTTACGCGGCCCTTCGCTTCATCAGTCTTGCCACTCGTCATCGTTGGACTCCTTCTGCTTTTAATCGAGGGAGGCGCCCCGGCGGCACCGGAGGGGCGTCCGGACGCGCCGCCGGGGCCGAATGTGAAGATCGGTGTCGTCGAATCCGAAACACCTCTCTCCCGCATCCGATACGATGCACCGCGCGACTTGGAGATTCCCATCCACAACCACCGCGCTCCGACGCGTCTCCTGGATATACGTCCCAGACACGTATGGGGCTAAGCGGCATGTCCTCTAACTAGAACAAGGAGGAACACGCCGTAAGGTCGGACTAATACGCGCGTATTTGTACGCACGTATATCTACTCGGAGCCCGGGGCTTCGTCGTCCTCGAGGCCGACGAAAGAATTCTCACGATCTCGGCGTCTGCGGCCCTCTTGCACCCAGGACGACGCGGACGAGCTGCGCCGCCGAGGAGACGCCGAGCTTCGAGAAGACGATCCGGCGATGTCCCTCGACGGTGCGCACACTGATCTGCATTGCCGACGCGATCTCCTTCGAGGAGCGGCCGGCCAGCAGGTGCTCCATGACCTCGCGCTCGCGCGGTGTCAGGGCCGACATCGCTTCGAGGACCGCGGATTGCTCCGCGGCGACCATATGCGCCTCGCGATCCTGCTCGAGCGCGGCACGGATTCGCTCCAACATCTGTTCGGGCGGCATCGGCTTCTGCAGGAAGTCGACCGCCCCCGCCTTCAGGGCGCGCACCGACGTCGGCACGTTTCCGTGCCCCGTCAGAACGATCACCGGCAACGACGACTTGCGCCGGCGAAGTTCGTCCTGCACGTCCAATCCGTCACTGTTGCGCAGCCGGACGTCCAGGATCAGGCAGCCGCGGCGCCCTGGCATGACCGCGGCGAGAAACTCTTCCGCGGTGGCGTACGTCTCAACCGCGATACCAGCCGATTCCAGGAGCGCGGTAAGGCCCTTCCGCACACCCGCATTGTCGTCGACCACGAATACCGTCGATTCCGCCGTCATCGAACACGCTTCCTTCCCCCCGCGCGAATCGCAGGCACCTTCTTCCGAGAGGGTCTAGGCGCTTGCAGTAGGGGAACCGCAAAACAAACGTTGGTCCCCCTCACTCCGTCCGCGCGCGCCTTCAGCCACATCCTGCCCCGATGGGCTTCGACGATCGAGCGGCTGATCGCCAACCCCATACCGAGCCCGCGAGCCTTGGTAGTGAAAAACGGTTCGAACAGGCGCGCCGCCGCCGTACTGGAGACTCCGACCCCGGTGTCGCGCACCTTCACTTCGGCCATTCGCTTCGCGGTCGCCACCGCGACTTGAATCTCTCGGAGACCGCCGGGCGCCTCGCGAATGGCATCGAGGGCGTTTTGAATCAAATTCACGAATACCTGCTCGAGCTGGATCCTGTCCCCGTAAACCGGAATCGTCCGCGTTGGCAAGTCGAGTCGCAGCGTGACTCCATCGTGCCGCAACTCTCGCCCGAGCAGGTGCGGAAGATTCTCGACAACCTCGCGCAAGTCGATGCGCTCGAGTTGCGGCCTGCCCTTTTCGATGAAGTGGCGCAGGTGTTCGACGATGGAGCCCGCACGCAGCGCTTCACTCGAAGCTTCGTCCAGGAGTGTCAGCAACTTGTCCCGCGTGAACTTTCCCGAGCGGACGGAGCGGGCACAGGCGTCGACGCCGTTGACGATCGCCGACAGCGGCTGGTTGATCTCGTGGGCCAAACTGCTCGCCAGCTCGCCCACCGTGCTGATGCGCAACGCGTGCGCCAGCTCGGCCTGCCGGAGCCGCACCTGTCCTTCGACATGATCGCGGGTTTCGCTCTCCTGCAGGATTTCCAACGCGCGGACGCGATCCGTGAAGTCTTCGATGGCAAGGAGAGCGAGCGGCGCTCGGACGCCGTCGCGAACGAGGGTGCGAGCACTGAGGCGCAAGATTCTTTCGCCGAGCGGATCGAAGGTCGCGGCCAACTCGAAGTCCTTCATGGCTCGGTTCTTGCGCAACACGTTGCCGAGCGCGGTCCGCAGCTTCGGTACATCGAACTGGCGATCGAGCACCTCGGCCAGCAACGCCCCGACCGTTCTCTCCGGAACGGCGTGTAGTTCCGAGTAGAAGGCGTGGTTCGCGGAGCGCACCCGTAGGTCGCCGTCGAGCACGAGCAACGGATCGCGGACCGTGTCGACGATCGACTCCGCGTACAACCGCGCCTCCTGGAGAGCTTCCGCCGCCACGTCGGAGAAGGTCATCACCACGCCGTCGCTTCGGTGGTCGCGCGTGCGGTACGGGAGAACCTGGCGGACGTACCAGCGGCCGTCGTGCCCCTGCATCTCCGTCTTCGGCGCAACCGACTGTTCGAGCGCGGCCGTGGCATCGCGCAGGAGGTTCACATCCGAGAACTTCTGGGTGATGTCGACGATCGGCCGACCGATGTCCGAAGGGATCAGGCTGAACAACCGTGTCGCGGCCGGAGTGAATCGCCGGATCCGCAGATCCTTGTCGAGAAACAGCGTCGCGATTTCCGTGCTGGTGAGCAGATTGTCGAGGTCGTTGTTGGCGGCTTCCAACTCCCCGATCTTGCTCTCCAGCTGCGCGTTTGCCGTCGTGAGTTCCTCGTTCAGGGATTGCAGTTCCTCTTTCGAAGTCTCCAACTCTTCGTTGCTCGACTGGAACTCCTCGTTCACCGACATGAGCTCTTCGTTCGACGCGCGAAGATCCTCGATCGTCTGCTGCAGGTCCTCCTTGGCGGACTTCAGTTCGTACTCGAGCTGCTGGACCAGCGCCACATCGGCGGCGGCGCGCGGATCATCGCTCGCCACCGAGAGCGCGGGCTCGGTGGCCTCGTCCTGGAGCGAGACCAACCACAGCGCCTCGGATTCGCCCGTCGCGGCGCTGAGCGGCTCCACGGTCAGGCGCACGACCGGGAACGCATCTCCGCGGCGTATCTGCACGCCGCCGATGACGACCCGTTCGTTGCCGCGCACCGCGTCCTGCAAAGCGGTGCGCAGCTTGATTCGCAGACCGCTGCGCGCCTGGGCGAACAGATCGGGTGTCGGTACTCCGGCGGGCTGTTGCAGATAGTCGTCGGTGCGGCCGTGGAAGTACAGAATCCGGCCGCCGCGATCGACGATGACGCAAGCCGGCGCGTAGCGCTGCAGTAGTAGACTCTGCGCCAGCGCGGCGAGACGCGTCGGATTCGAAGAGCGGTCCGGCCGCCCGCGTCCGGCTCTCGGAACCGGCGTCGTCGCCACGGGGAAGTGGACGCGATCATGCCGCGTCGGTCCGACGCGACGGAAGATGCGCCACTTGGATGACACCGGCTCGAACAGATCCTCCTGCAGCCCGACGCCCTCGGCGCTGCCGAGAAACAGGCATCCTCCATCTCGCAACGCGAAATGGAGGAGTGGCAGCAATTGCTCCTGGATCGCCGGCTCGAGGTAGATGAAAAGATTGCGACAGCTGATGACGTCGAGCCGGGAGAAGGGCGGATCGCTGACCAGGCTTTGCTGCGCGAACACCACCGCGTCGCGCAGTTCCTTGTTGACCCGATACGTATGCTCGCCCTTCGTGAAGAATCGCTCGAGCCGCTCCAGGGAGACGTTGGCGGCGATTCCCTCCGGGTAGACGCCGCCGCGCGCCGCTTCCAACGCCTCGGCATCGACGTCCGAGGCGAAGAGTTGCAAGGTGCACGACTTCCGGGCCGCCTGCGTCTCTTCGGCCAGCACCATCGCCATCGAGTAGGCCTCCTCGCCCGTCGAGCAGGCGGGAACCCACACGCGCACCGGCACATCGGCACTCTTCGAAGCAACCAGCGGCCGAATCACCTGCTCCTGGAGGAACCGCCAAGCCTCCGGCTCGCGGAAGAAACTCGTGACGTTGATCAGGAGGTCCTTGAACAGCGCGTTCACCTCGCCGACATCGCGCCGCAGCACTTCGACGTACGTCGATAGCTCCACCAGATGACGCAGACCCATTCGGCGCAGCATGCGCCGGCGCAGAGTGCCCTTCTTGTACCCCGTGAAGTCGAACTTGGCATGCGTGCGCAGCAGTTCGAGCGTCTCCGCCAATGGGTCGACGGCGACGTCGGATCCGGTCGCGGACGGCACGAGTGAGCCCAGCCCGTTCGAGGCAACGACCGTTGCGTGCCTCACATAGGCGAGCAGCGCCTCGGCCATCCCTTCGGCCGGGAGGACGTAATCGGCACTACCGCTGGCGATCGCGCTGCGCGGCATTCCGTCGTGCTGGGCCGTCTCCGGGTCCTGCACCATCGTCATTCCGCCGTTCGCCTTGATCTCCTTCAGGCCCAGCGTGCCGTCGGTGCCCGTCCCGGACAGGATGATGCCGATCGCGTTCTCCTGGCGGTCCTCCGCCAGCGAGCGCAGGAAGAAGTCGACGGCCATCCGCAGGCTACGCGGCGCCGACGGCGGGCTGAGTCGCAGCACGCCGCCGCGAAGGCTCATGTACCTGTTCGGAGGTATGACGTAGACGCGGTTCGCCTCGACGACCATTCCCTCTTGCACCTGCACGACGTTCATCGGCGTGTTCGCATCGAGAAGCGAAGCCGTCAGACTTTCGCGCGTCGGGTCCAGGTGCTGGACCAGGACGAAAGCCATGTCGGGCGCGGCCGGTACGGCGCTGAAGAATTTTTTGAAGGCGTCGAGACCGCCCGCCGATGCGCCGATGCCAACGACCGGAAACACGCGCGCCGTGGTCGCGGCGGGGCTCGCACCTCGACGCGCCTTGGACGAACGCTTGCGTGTCGTCGGTCTCGCGCCTTTCACGTTGCTTTGCCCCCCTGCATCGTGGCCTGCCGCGAGAACGCTCTCGCGCCCCCCTGGCTGCGGGCTCAGGCTCCTTGTCTCAAAAGGTACGCGAGCGAGCAATACCCAGAAGCGGTGAAAGGGCCTTGGTTAGATGTTCAATCGACCGGTCAGCAACATGATGACCAGCACGATCAGGATGATTCCGCCGATCCCCGAAGGCGCGTATCCAAACTGGTGGTATCCCCAGTTGGGCAGGCCACCAAAGACGAGCAATAGAACCACGATCAAGAGCAACAGCGACATCGAACCCTCCGTCTCGCAACCACCGAATCAGATCGGTGATCGGCTGTTCGACGCCGCCGGATGCGCCGCCGTCACGCCCATCTGCTCACCGAGCTCGCCGACCTTCTCGGCGATGTCATGGCGAATTTCCCTGCCGGGTTTCGGCGACAGCAACAAAGCCAGGCCGGCGCCGAGAATGACTCCCGAGGTGAAGATTCCCAGGGTGGAAAAAACGTCTGCGGCCGGTGTGGGACGTGCCTGCAAGCCGATACCCGCGGCGAGGTCGCCTCTCGACGGCAGTGCCGCCACCAGGTCGTCCCTCGACGGCAGTGCCGCCAGAATGTCTTCAATTCTCATGATCGCTCCTCTTTGGCCCCGGACCTTTGTCCTGGGGCTCGATTTGGGGTTCCACTCCAGTCACTGAGCGACAGCCGCGAGCCGACCTCGCGGGCGACGACCGCCGCGCCGAGTCGCGTCGCGGCGCCGATCATCAGCACGGTCAGCTTGGAACTCAGGCCACCGCCGAGCAGATAGCCAAGCCCGGCCGCCAAACCCAACGTGGTCAGCGGTCGCTGCTCCACCTGCGCGGTGAGGTAGTCCTGAACACTGCTACTGGCGTCGCGCACGTGCGCGGCGAGAGCTTCGGCGTCGTGTTGGATCTGACGCCCGTGGTCGGCGAGGGCGCGAACATCCTGTCCGTTGCCTGCGGATTCCGTCGATACGCCGTTGCCGGCGTCGCCGGCCGCGTTCATCGGCCGCCTCGCACGACGACTCGCGCCAGCAAGTATCCGATACCGGCGGCAATCATCACCGCCAACACCGGTCGCTCGTCGATCAGTTCGCGCGCCTGCCGCTCGAGATCCGACATCGCGGAACGCACCGCGGCGAGATCGGTCGGCATGGATAGCTCCTCCGGTGGTTCCATGGATCCCGGCGGCGTGTGCGCCGTCGTGTGTTCCGTATTCATTCCCATCTCCTCGTTGCGATCGCGGGCGCCGAAGGCGCGCGGCTGCTGCCGAGCCATGCGCCCACCAGAAACGCGCCCAGAGTCCAAGCGAACGGCGCGCGGCGGATGTACTCACTCAAGTCGACCGCGGAACGCGCAGCCCCTGCGAGTTCCTGCACCGCAACGCGCACTTCCTCCTGGTCGCGCTCGATCGATTCCAGTAGTTCTTCGCGCTGTTCCGTGAAGTCGGTCGTGTCCACGTTCAACTCTCTCCTCCGTTCCGCGACGCGTCGCCGCGGTCCAGCAGCCCTTCGCCGCCGCGCCGCGCCGGTGCCGCCGCCGCGCGCCGCCCGGCGAGGGCGAACATCAGCAGAGCCACCCCGCCGTTGAGCAATCCGAAGGCGGCCAGTCGCATCAGTGCGGTCGCCTCCGGGAAGACGAACAGAACCACTGCCGCTGCCCCGGAAAGCCACGATGCCAGCGCCAGAACCCCGCCGACACTGAACAACGCGGCGCGGGCGATCGTCTGGGAGAGAAGCTCCTGCCCCTCGAGCAGCGCGAGGTCGATTCGCTTGGTGATCACGCCGTGACTGCCGGCGACCAGATGCTCGACCGATGATACCACCGACGGCTCGCCGCCGGACGTTCGCTCCGGCGCTCTCATGTCCATGATGAACCTCGTGTGGCCCGGGGGGAACCCCCAGGAAATGGGGGGACCCCCGGCGGCACCGGAGGGGCGTCCAGACATGCCGCCGGGGTCATATGTGCAGGGCGTTCGGTCGTTGACGGACTAAACGCTCTGCACACGTTGCTGAACCGAAATGAACCGGCGAGACCGAGCGACGCGTATCAGGTCTCCCTCGGTTCTCGTTCCGGACAAGTAGAAGTTGTTCGTGTTCATCGCTCGGATTGAGATCTTATAATGCAAAGCCAGTGGTGCCGTAAGCTCGGACTACTACGCGAGCAGCACTACGCGCGTAGTACTACGTGTAGCGAACGAACCGCTTCCCGGGAGTCCGGCATCGCGGGCGCGCGGAGTGCCGTCAGCGCGCGCGACGCAGCTCGGCGCGGGCGCTGACGGCGGCGAGTGTCGCCAGCGTGAAGAAGACGGGAACCAGGCTCCACGCCGCGGTCCAGGAGACTCTGTCGGCCACCAATCCAAACAGCATCGGTCCCAACGCACCGCCGATGTAGGTGCCCGTCTGCGTGAAACCCGTAGCCGCGCCGGGCGCCGCCGAATTTCGCGCGATCACCGCGAGATTGAACAGCCCGGGCCAACCCCAACCCGCGGTGAAGACGAAGGGCACGGCGAGGACGAATACCGCTGGCATGGACGAGGCAAGTCCGATCGAGCCCACACCGCCGGCGAACAGCATCCAGGTGACGATCCACAGGTGACCCCCATCGCGCCGGTCGGCGCGGTGGCCGAGGTAGACACGGGTGGCGATCGCGAGCGCGGATCCCGCGGCAACCAACCACCCGGCCGCCGCGTCCGCGATACCGATCCGCGCCGCACCTGCCACGGCGAACGACGCCAGGCACCCCGCGGCGGCGGCGCCGAAGCCGACCGTCGCGGCGAGCAACACCATCGCCGTCCGCGGCGCCCGATCGTCTCCAGTGGAGTTGGCACGGTCGCCGCGCGCGACGCCGAGCGACGGCACGACCAACGCGGTCACCGCCGCGGCGGCGGCACTGATGACGAACGCCCACCGCCAGCCGATCGTCAGCGCGATGAGCGGCACCGCCACGCCGCCGAGCAGAGTCGCCGCGGGAATGGCCGACTGTTTGAGGGCCAACGCCAGGCCGCGGCGCGACCTGGTGATCGCGCGCGTGACGTACAAGTTCGCCGCCGGCTGGCAGAGAGCGTTGCACACACCGCCTAGGAAGAGGCACGCGACAAGCCCCGAGAAGTCTCCAACCAGTGCGATCGAAATCAAACAGAAGGAGCTCAGGACTCCGCCCATTCGCAGCGCCGCCGCGGCCCCTGCGTACTCGGCCAGCCGTCCCATCAGGGCCGACGTGGCGGCGCCGGCGGCGAAGTAGACGCCGACGGCGAAACCCAACTTCTCGATCGGGAATCGCAGGTCCGCCGAGATCTGCAGGATCAGCGCCGAGGTCAGGAAGACGGGAAACGCTCCCGCGCTGGTGGTCGTGAGGGCGACGCCGAGACGTCGCACGGCGCCGCCCTTCATGTTCATCACTTCTCGCGCCCCGTCGCGGCCGCGACCGCGACGGGGCGCGCCGTCAATGCGCGGCGGCGGCCAGATGCGCCGCGGCGTGCGATTCGGCGGCCTTGCCGCTGATCAACTGGTTCAACAGCTCGACCAGCTCGTGCGGCGGCGTCGCCTCGGGCTCCTCGACCGAATCCTTCAGGTGCTCGAAGCGCAGCAGGTCCATCTTCTCGTACGCCGCGCGAACGTGCGGCGTCAGCAATCCGAGTCGCTTCAGGTTGGGAACGATCTTCGAAAACATCATCTGCCGAAATCCGACCATGAAGGGCGTGCCCTTCGCCCACTCGGTCCACAGCGGCACATCCCACCCAAGACGCTCGAACACCGGCTCCATCAGGAGGCGGTCGCGCAACAGGTACGTCGCTTCGATGACGAACTCCTCGCGTTCGCGCAGCTCGGCCGACGTCATCTCCTTGTACAGATCGTTGAGCGTGAGAACGCCGAAGGCGACGTGGCGGGATTCATCCTGCATGACGCGCGTGATGAGATCCTGGATCAGCGGCTCGTCGGCCATCTGCAGCTTGGTCACGCCGAACGCCGCCAGCGCGAGTCCTTCCACCATGATCTGCATGCCGAGGAAGGTCACGTCCCAGCGCGAATCCATGACGATGTCGTCGAGCAGCGTGCGCAGGCTCGGAACGATCTCATACGAAACGCCCAGTTTCTCGGTGAGGTAGCGGTGGTACACCTCGACGTGACGGGCTTCGTCGGCCACCTGGTTGGCGGCGTAGAACTTTGCCTCTTCCCATGGGACGCCCTGCACGATCTTGGCGGAAGCGATCAACGCGCCTTGCTCGCCGTGCAGGAACTGCGACAGCATGAAGGCGTTCATGTTGAGCTGCATCCGCATGATCGCCTCGTCCTCCATCGGCTGCGGCGGATTCATCATCGTGTTGACGATGGTCGCCATGCCGTTGTCGAGGCGTTGCTGCATCATGCGTTCGAGGTCGACGTCGATCGTCCAGTCGAGATCGTTGGCGTTCCACGCCAACGTCTTCCCCTTCTCGTAGAGGTTGAGCAGGTTGCGCTTGGCGAGCTCGTACTTCCAGTCGAACACCGTATCGATCGTCGCCTGGATCTTGCGGTATTCCTCCCCCTCGGGAAGGGGCAACGGATTGTGCTGGGTGTACTCCATGTTCATTCCTCCAATCGTTCGCAATGCGCCGACGGCATCACACCTTCAGCGGCAACCTGCGGACGCCGGCGGTGTCGACCGCGCGCGCCCCGCGCTTCCCCTTCTGGACCACGACGTCGGCGGACCGGGTTTTGCCGGCCGTCGACGTCGCACGAATTCCCACGTACCGCATGAAAATGGTGCTGATCTCGCGTTTGAGTTCCTCGTCGGACAACACCCGCCCGCCGGCGCGCGTCGACTCGATGAGCACGTGCTGCTGCATCAGCGCGAAGGCCATCTGAATGCCGAGGTCGATCGCCGTGCTGGGATCCGGGTGATCGAAGTCCTCACACTTGGTCAGGAGCAACTGGCGGATCCGCTCCTCGGCCTCACGGCGAAAACGCAACGCATCCTCGCGGATGACCGGATCCTGGATCGAGCGAAACAAGAACGCCACCATCATGTGCCGGTGAAAGTTCGTCACGTCGACCAACTCGTCCACCGCGCCACAGACGATTTCGGCCGCCGTCGCGTTCTGCCAGCGCGCCGTGTCGGACACCGCGTCGAGGTGCTCGGAAAGGTGCTTGAAGTGGCGCTCCTCGAGCGCGCGCAACAACTCGTTCTTGTCGCGAAAGCGCGCGTAGAACCCGCCGACCGATGAATTCGCTCGCCGCGCGACCTCCGGGATCGACAGCCCCGCCAGCCCCTTCTCCGCGATCAACTCTTCGGCCGCCTCGAGGATCCGGTACAACGTCCTCTCGCTGCGGGCCTGTTTGGGCCCGGACACGGACTGGAGATGGTTCCGCTCGGCATCTTGCATGGCACCCTACAAACAAAATCAGAATCGGATTCGCTTTCTTACTCTCCCGAAGTCGAGTTGTCCAGTCCGAATTCGGCCCGGTGGGATAATTCTCGCGCGAAGGCGCCGACACGGGGCTTCCCGGGTACTGTCCTAATTTGCTCAGTCTGGCGCCCCTCACCGTTCGCCTCGAGTGCCGGCCCGCAGGGCCGGTGTATCGAGAGGCCACGCCCTGCATGCGCCGTGTCTCGATACGCTCGCTCCGCTCGCACTCGACATGATCGGTAGGTCGGGGCGTCGGGCCAAATTAGGACAGTACCGCTTCCCGGGCTCGCGTTGACAGTACGGCGAACGGTTTGTCATGGTTTGCCCTTCCCTCCCCCGGCCGCGACCGCGGCGCACCATCGATCCACGACAAGAGGTTGAAATGGCTGATGAAGTTACTCTCAAGGGGCCGCTACCCGCGGTCTCGTATTTGAAGATGCCGGCGGGCGGTGAGCCCTACTTGGAAGGGCACAAGTGCACGGCGTGCGGCGCCGTGTTCATCGGCGCGCGAGCGGTGTGCAGCAAGTGCTCGGCGCGCAATTCGATGGAGGCGGTACGGTTGAGCAACAAGGGGAAGCTCTACGCCTACTCGATCGTGCACCGATCGTTCCCGGGCGTCGCCGTGCCGTACGTGTCGGCGATCGTCGACCTCGACGGCGGCGGTACGGTCAAAGGGAACCTGGTTGACGTCGAACCGGATCCGGACAAGATCCCATTCGATCTGCCCGTCAACGTGGTGTATCGCGATGCCCTGGGCCGTAAGGACCGCGACGGAAACTCGTACGTCAGTTACTTCTTTGAACCCGCCAAGTAAGGAGACCAGACCATGAGCGACGTCTACGTCATCGGAACCGACATGATCAAGTTCGGGCGCTTCCCCGAGCGCGGGGTCGCCAACATCGGCGCCGAGGCGGCGTTGCTCGCTCTCGACGATGCCGGCCTTTCCATTCAGGACATGCAGTCCGTGTACTGCGGCAACCTCGGCCAGGCGGGCGCCATGGTCGGGCAGCGGATCCTGCAGGAGATCGGCCAGACGGGCGTGCCGGTGATCAACTGCGCCAACGCCTGTGCGACTGGGGCTACGGCATTTCGCGAAGCGTGGATGTCGATCAAGGCGGGCGTTCACGACCTCGTGCTCGCGGTCGGTGTCGAGCAGATGGGGCGGGGTTTGCTCGGCGGCGGCGGTGGCGGATCCGGCATCCCCAAGGAAGGGTTGCTCGGTTCGGCGACGATGCCGGCGGTGTTCGCCGAGGCCGGCATGGAGCACACGCGCAAATACGGGACGACGTTCGAACAGTTCGCCAAGGTGTCGGTGAAGAACCACCACCACTCGACGATGAATCCCAAGGCGATGTACCAGATCGAGACACCGCTCGAGACGGTGATGAACGCCGAGATGATCTCCTACCCGAACACCAAGCTCATGTGCTCGGTGAACGTCGACGGCTCGGCGGCAGCGGTCCTGGCGTCGGAAAAGAAGGCCCGGGAACTGGGGCTCATGAAGCGCGCGGTGAAGGTGCGCGCCTCGGTGCTAACCAGTGATCCCTGGCAGGAACGCGACCTGGTCATGCCGGACGTCAACACCTGCACGCGCAACGCCGCCCGCGCCGCCTACGAGATGGCGGGAGTGGGCCCGGACGACATCGATCTGGTGGAACTGCACGACTGCTTCGCCACCGCCGAGATCCTCCACTACGAGAACCTCGGCTTCTGCAAAGATGGCGAAGCCGGGCGATTGATCGACGAGGGCCAGACGTCGCTGGGCGGACGTATTCCGGTCAACTGCTCCGGCGGTTTGCTTTCCAAGGGGCACCCGCTCGGCGCTACCGGTATCGCGAACATCTACGAGGTCACCACACACCTGCGGGGCGAGGCTGGGGCTCGCCAGGTCGAGGGGGCGCGGCTCGGGATGACGCATGTGATCGGGTTGGGAAGTGCTTGCAGTATTCATATTCTGGAGCGGGTAAACTGACAGGGACGAAAGCGACCAAAGGGACGAAAGGGACACCAGGGACGAAGGGTTAGCGGGGGCGGTGGCGCTGGTTCAGGCGGCACGGGTCATTCGTTCGCGGAGGCCGCCTCCTTGACGAAGGCTTGCTCCAGGTGGCGGATCTGGCGGTCCAATAGGTAGCTGGTCACCTTGATGAGGCCGATGATGGCGTTTGCGGCGATCGCCGGGTCGGGGTGCTCGACGGCTTTGCGGAAGTTCTCGTAGGTCGCGCCGGGGGTCCGCACCAGTTCGGAGAGTCGCCGAGCGTGCGGATGGGTTTTGTCCCACTCCGCCAGATCGCGCGTTCGCAGAAAGTCGCGGTAGTCGGCCAGCAATTCCTCGAGGCTGGCGCGCGCGACGTTGGTCAGCACGATCTCCATCTTTTTGGAGGTTCCGGCCGCGGCGCTGGCTTCGACGATGTTCTGCTTGCCGGAACGGGCGGCCGCACCATCTGATCCACGGTGCGATCGCGTCGCTCGAAATAGCGCGCGCAGAACCGCACGGTGGCGTCGTAGACGACCTCGGCCCGCTGGTAGGAAAGCAGGCGGCGGTAGCCGTTGTGGGGCGGGAGGATGGGCCGGGGCACTGCGGCCCAGCGTGGCAGCAGAGAACCAGAGACACAAGGGACTAAAGGGACGAAAGAGTAAAGTCGATTAGTATCACTTCTTGGGCCTCTTTCGTCCCTTTCGTCCCTTGTGTCCCTTGTGTCCCTTTCCTGGCGACCAGACCTACTCCGTCATCTCCTGCACCTTCGCCTCAAACTCTTTCTGTGCATCGTTCTTCGGCGGCGGTGGCACCATGAGCTTTGCCAGGTCGCCCTGGGCTTTGATCTTGCCCTGCATGAAGGCCTGCATGGCGGCCTGCTGGTTGTTGTCGACAAACAGCTTCTTGGCGGTCCCGTAGTCCGTCGTCACGGTGACGTCGGGCGATTCGAGATGACCGAGCCCGAAGGTCGCCGCGCCGCCCGTGGAGTCGATGTGCATCTTCACTTCACCGTCGCCGAACGGCACTTCGACGATCACCTGATTCATTCGCATCTTGACCGCCGGTACCGGCATCCGGTCGCGGTACTCCATCTGAAGGGTCGTGACCTGGTCGATCCACTCGACGGACAAAAACGCATGCTTTGCCATGATTTTCTCCTCTCGCTCTGAAGTTCGGACGGCGGACGTTACCTTAGAGCGCGGATTCCGTCCAACAATTCGCGCCGACCAGTCGCCGCGGTTTGCCCCTCGGGGACCCGTCGACTAACGATGGGGCGACGCACCTTATCGGTGCCGGCCTGCGAGCCGAACAATGGGGGACCGCCATGTCCATCACCGCTGAGTCGCTCCGCCACGTGCTCGTCCCCGCGGACGAGTACTGTCACGCCCCCGACGCCGCCGCCAACTACAATGAGAGCATGTACTTCAACGTATTCGATCCGCTGACCAAGGTCGGCGGTTGGTTCCGCCTCGGCAATCGGGTCAACGAGGGCTATGCCGAGATGTCGGTGTGCGTCTACCTGCCCGACGGCCGCGTTGGTTTCATGTACGGCCGCCCGAAAATCAGCAGCAACAACGAGATGAACGCCGGCGGCCTGCGCTTCGAGGTCCTCGAACCGTTTCGCAACCTGCGCGTCACCTACGACGGTAAGATCTGCCTCCTGGAGCGGCCGCTCGAAATGGCCCACCCCTCGACCGCGTTCAAGTCCAACCCCACCCTGCCCTGCCGCATCTCCCTCGACTACCGCGGCGTCGCGCCGATGTACGGCGGTCGTCCGGTGCTCGCCGACGGATCCGATATCCCCATCGATCCGGAGAAGTCGTTCGCCAAGGCGCACTACGAGCAGCACGTCGGCGCGCGCGGCACGATCGCCATCGGCGACGAATCGTGGCCCGTCGACGGATACGGATTGCGCGACAAGTCGTGGGGGCCTCGCTATTGGCAGGCGGTGTCGTGGTACCGTTGGCTGCCGATGAACTTCGGCCCGAACTTCGCGATGATGATTTCCATCGTCGGCGGCGAGGGAGACGCGGTGCGGCGCAGCGGCATGGTCCTGCACGATGGCGCCTATGTGCCGATTCGCGATGCGCGCGTCGAAAGCGTGTGGGATGAGAATTGGTACCAGACCAAGCTCAAGGCCTGGGCGCGCACGGACGAGCGAGAGTACAATATCGACGGCCGTGTGCTGTCGATGATTCCACTGCGCAATCGACGCAAGGACAGCAACGGCAACCTGTTGATGACACGCATCACCGAGGGCATGACCGAGTTCAAGTGCAACAACAAGATCGGCTATGGCATGTCCGAGTACCTCGACCAGATCGTCGACGGCCGACCGGTGGGGCCGGACGTTATAACCCCCGCGAAAAAGTGAAGTCGAACTTCGAAAGGCTCCCGATGTCTCCTGTCACACCCCGATCACGTCGCGCCCGATCCGCGTTCGCCCTCACCGTCGCCATGACGATCGCGGCGAACGTATTCGCCCACGGCATTCCCGCGTCGCTCGACGAGTGGGGCGGCTTCGGCGCCACCACCGCCGCCTGCCAGCGCGCCATCGGTCGCGTCACGGCGCGGTGCGCGGATCGCGCACTGCACGATCGCAATGTCTGCCTCGGCGCCGACCTCGGCGGGACAGGCTGCGACCAGGAAGCCCTGGAAGAGGCCGCCATGGCGGAACGTCGCCGCGCAGCCGCGGTCATCCAGCGGTACTGCTCGAGTCCCGATCTGCAGAATCTCAACTACATCGATTTGAGCGACGTTCTCATCGACGTCGCGCAGGTGTGCCGCGAAACGGTGCGGGCGGCCTCGTCCGGGGCGTGGGGCCCGGTCATGGCCGGTGGTGCCGTCGGCGCCACCGGCGACACCGAGGCGCGGTGCATCCGCAGCACCGCGCGCATAACCGGCCGCGCTCTTCGCTACGCCATGCGCGTCCAACAGCGCACTCTGAACCGTATCGCCGCCGTGAACATGACGAGGGAACAGAAGGATGCCATCCTCGATCGCGCCCGGGCGTTGGTCGAACGACTGCGCGAACGCGCCCGGCAACGGCTTCTGGAAGAATGCCCCAGCAACGACTTCGATGCACTGTACGGCCGCGATGCCACCGCGGTGTTGGAAGGCATCACGCGTCGCGCGGAATGCGTCAACGGATTCGTGTACGTCGTCGATGGCGCCACCCAGTGCCCCGCGCCCGTCTGCGGAAACGGTATCGAAGAGACGGACGAGGAGTGCGACGACGGCAACGATTTCGAGGGCGACGCCTGCCTCGGCGATTGCAAGAAGGCCGAATGCGATTCCTTCGCCAATACGTACGACCTGATCCAGAAGGCTATTTTCGAGAACCGCGGCTGCACCGCCGAACTGTGCCACTCGTCCGTCGACGCCGCCGGCGGTCTCGACCTGACCGCCGGCAATTCCTATGCGAGCCTCATCGATGTCCCAGCCGCCACGGCCCTCGGCTTCAAACGCGTCGACCCGGGCAATCGGGCCAATAGTCTACTGTGGGTGAACGTCGCCGCCCGCGTCGTGCCCGGCGTGAACGCGCCGCTGCGGGCCATGCCGCTCGGTCCAAACGCTCTCACGACGGACGAAGTCGAGGCACTGCGGTTGTGGATCGAGAGCGGCGGCGCGACACGGACCGAAACCGTCCCTGGAACAGCTGAACTCCTGGACGCCTGCCTGCCGGAACCAAAGCCGATCGAGATCGCGCCGCTGGCGCCGCCACCGCCCGGCGAGGGTATCCAATTGCACATGCCGGTGTGGCACCTCCCCGGCCAGAGCGAGTCGGAGGTCTGCTTCACCAGCTACTTCGACTTGTCCGATCGCATCCCGGCGCAATTCCTCACCGCCGACGGTACGAAATTCCGCTACAAGCGGGTCGAGATCCGCCAGGACCCCCTCAGCCACCACCTGATCATCGACTTCTTCCGCGGCGCCGTCGCGCCCGGTGACCCGATCTGGGGCCCGTACTCGTGCAAGGGAGGCCAGCGCGACGGCGAGAGCTGCGTACCCACCGCTGAAGGATTCTGCGGCACCGGCGACTGCGCCACCGACCCCGACCCCGAGGCGATCGCCTGCATCGGCTTCGGCCCGCAACAGGGACTCAGCACCCTCACCTCCGGTGGCTTCGCGTTCGCCCAGGAGACGACGACCGTCTTCGACTTCCCTCCCGACGTCTACGGCGAGGTTCCGATTCGCGGCAACGTGCTGTGGAACTCGCATGCGTTCAACCTCACGCGCAGCGAGGGCAAGCTCGAGGCCTGGGTCAACATCTACTTCCCGGAACCGGAGGAGCAGGTGTTCGCCGCGCAACAGATCTTCAACACCAACAAGATCTTCTGGGACGTGCCGTTCGTGAACTTCGCGTCGCCGCGCGCGATCCAACCATTCGATGAGTTGGAGGTGTGCCACATCCACACCTTCGGGCGGCCGCCCGAACAGTTCGCCGATTCGCTACTGCGCGCCAACGAGACCGCGCGCCTGTTCGAGCTCAGTGGCCACATGCACGAGCACGGCAAACGCTTCCAGATCTACCGCGGCATGTTCACATGCGCCGGCGGATCGGCGGCGAACCAGGCGTGCTCGCCGAACCAACCCGACATGTGCCCCGGCTCGACCTGCCGCGACGTCGGCGGGCGCGACCCGCGCAACTCGCTGCTCTACACCAACCTGCTCTACAACGACCCGATCGTGCTGCGCCTCTCACCGCCGATCGTCCTCTCGGGCGCGGCTCCGGTCGAGGACCGCTCCCTCACCTACTGCGCGCACTACGAGAACGGCGTCGCGCCGGACATCCACGAAGTGAAGCGCCGCTCGGCATCGGCACCCCCCGGCGAGATCCTGGGATTTCCGATCGGCGGACCGTGCTCGGTCTCTCAGACACGCTGCATCGGCGGCTCCAAACACGACACGCTATGCCAAGGCAACGACGCGGCCTGCGACTCCGCCCCGGGCCTCGCCGACGGCGACTGCGACGCTTGCCCGCTCACCGGCGGGTTCCGCACGCAGGACGAGATGTTCATCCTCTTCGGCAATTTCTGGGTGACGAACTGAGGCTGGGATTCAGGATTTAGGATCTAGGATCTGGGGGTCAGGGGCTTTGCCCGCCAATTCAATCGCGATTTCACTTCGTCACCCCGGCGAAAGCCGGGGTCCAGGCAGCATACCTCCGCCGCCCCACCTGGATCCCGGCTTTCGCCGGGATGACGTTCTTTTCAGCTTCGCTTCCCACCGACTCAAATTGGAGCCGGGGTCGGGCGTCGAGGGTCAGGAGTCGGTGGGGGCCAGGAGGCCTTTGCCGGGGACGTAGTTCATCTCCAGGCGGACGCCGTCCGGGTCTTCGAAGAGGACCGAATAGTATCCCGGCGCCCACATCCCTTCTTCCGGCGCGTGGACGATGGTCGCGCCGCGCTCGACCAGAAACGCGTGGACGGCATCCACGTCCTCCCGTTCGCGCGCGCGAAAGCACACGTGGTGCAAGCCGACGCGCGTCTGGACGAACCGATCGCTCGCATGCGCGTCGTCCACCGGCTGAATGCCGAACGCCGTGCGCCCGCCGACGCAGTACAGAAAGTTCGGCGCCTTGAGGACGGTCTTCAGCCCCATGAGGTGAAGAAGCGGCTCGTAGAAGTCGACGCATTCGTCGAAGCGCGCCACCGTGAGCATGACGTGTGCGATCCCGTTGATCTCCATAATTTTCTCCTTGGCGTCGTCAGATTCGGTGCGGCCAGTAGCGCGCCAGTAGTTCGGTTTTGCGGATCTTGCCGTTCGGTTCGCGCGGCAGCCGGTCCACGACCTCCACCCGCGTCGGGCATTTGTAACGCGCCAGGTTGTCGTTGGCGTAGGCGATGATCTCGTCCGCGTCCACGACTTCACCCGCGCGGCCCTCGACGACCGCGAGGACCGACTTTCCGAGTTCGTCGTGCGGCACTCCCAACACCGCGACATCGGCGACCGACGGGTGCGCGGCCAGCACGTTCTCGACCTCGGCGGGATAGACATTCGCTCCGCCAGAGATGATCAGGTCCGTGCGGCGGTCGGCGATGAACAGGTACCCGTCGTCGTCCAGATATCCGAGATCGCCGGCGGTAAAGAAGCCATCGCGAAACGCCGCCGGACCGTCGTCGTTCGGCGTGCGGTACGAGAAGTCCATGCGCGGTCCGCGGACGTAGATGAGACCGACGTCGCCAGGCGCGCACGGATTTCCGTAGTCGTCGAGAATCCGGATCTCGTGCCCCGGCCATGGGCGCCCGACGCTGCCGGGCTTGAGCAGCCACTCCTGGGCGGTGATGCGCGTGAAGCCGGACTCCGACGAGCCGTAGAATTCGGTAACCGTACCGGGAGGAAACAGACCCATGATGCCGCGCTTCACGTGCAACGGGCACGGCGCCGCCGAGTGCATGAGAAGCCGGATCGAGTCGAGGCGGTACGACTCCCGCACCTCGCGTTCGAGCTGCATGATGCGGGTCAAGTGGGTCGGCACCATGAACGCGTTGGTGGCGCGATGCTGCTCGATGAGGGCGAGACTCTCGCGCGGATCGAACTGCCGCATGACGACCGCCGTGCCGCCGATCAACACGTGCAACTGCGCGTAGGCCCCGGGGCCGGTGTGGTACATCGGCGCCGCGGCCAGATGGATGTCGCGCTCGTCGAGGTCCCACATCCGCGCGACCGCCAGCGACGCCAGGTGCACGGAACCGGGATCCATTCGCCGATCGACGGCGCGCGGCCTGCCGGTCGTCCCGGAGGTGTAGATGAGGACGTTGTGCCCGCCTCCGATGTACGAACGGTCGGGCTCGTCGGGTGACTCGGCCTCCAGGACATCCTCGTAGCCGAGGCCGCGCGCGAAGACCCTGCCGCCGCCCGTCACCCACAACCGGTCCTCGCGCCACGGCCGCCCGGCCGTGGCTCTGTCGAGTTCGCCGACCAGCGTCGGATCGACGACGATGGCGGACGCCGCGGAATCGTCGAGCATGTACGCGATCTCCGGCGCGCGCAGGCGATAACCCACAGGCACGAGGAGACCGCCGATCTTGCCCAATGCATTGAGCAGTTCGAGCCATGCGATGTCGTTGTGCAGCACCGCGGCAACGGTGTCGCCCGGACCGATACCGATTCGACGCAACGCGCGCGCCAGGCGGTTCACGCGCGCGTTGAACTCACCGTACGTACACCTGGCGTCGCCGATCGCCAGCGCCAGCTTGTCGGGGAACCGCTCGGCGTGATGCCGTAACCCGATTCGTTCGCTGTCGACCGCCATCGCCCTTACACCGTCCGCGACTTCCCGAGTTCGCGTGCCATCACCGCCGCGGCGCCGAGCAGCCCGACGTGCGGCTCGAGCACGGCGCGCACCCGCACCTCGGCCAGCATCGAGGCCATCGCACCCGAGCCCGTCGTCACGCGGGCGAACTCCCTGCCGTCGACCAGCGGCAACAGCTCGCGAATCATGCCGCCGGCGATGTCGACGCCGCCGGTCGCCATCGCCGCCAGCGCCAGATCACCCGTCCGCGCCGCCAGGATGCGCAGCCACAAGCCGACGCTGCGCCGACTCGCTTCGCACGTCCCTGCCACCGCCGCGCGCCCGATCGCCACCGCGCGGTCGCCGCCGGCCGGAAGCTCCAGGGATGCGCGGACACCCTGTGGACCGGATACGAAGTCGAACAGATTGCCCAACCCCGGTCCGGAGAGGACGTGCTCGTACGAGACCTCCGTGAGCCGCCGTCGGAGAAATCGCAACAAGTCGATCTGCTCCTCGTCGCGCGGCGCGAAGCCGACGTGCCCGCCCTCCGACGCGTACGGTCGGTACTCGCACCCGCCCCAGTAGAGGATTGATTCGCCGACGCCGGTGCCCGGCGCGAGCAGTGCGCGGTGGGCGACCCGGGATTGGCCGGCGACTATTGTCTGGAAGGATTCCTCGCCAAGCGTCAGCACTCCTGCCGCCGCCGCTTCGAGATCGTTCAGGAGCCGCACGGGGATCCCGCCCAAGCGGTTACCGAGCCGTTGTGCCGAAATCGTCCACGGCAGGTTGGTCGTGCGAATCTCGCCGTCGCGCACCGGCCCCGCCGCGGCCACGACCAACGCCGCGACGGTCTCCTCGGCGGCGAACTCTTGCAGGACATCCTCCAGTCCGGCGAACTCCGCGCTGCGAAAGCGCCGGTGACGCAATGGACCACCGGCACCGGCAGCGGCGAACAGGCCGACATCGGTCTTGGTGCCGCCCACGTCGACGGCGATGAATACCGCGCCGCCGGCGTCAGGCATCGACCGCCTCCGGCATGATCATCAGTGTCGCGACGCCGTGCGTGCCCTCGTGCACCGTGAAGACCCGTGTTCCCTTCTTCTGCCCCGGTCGAACCTCCGACACCCGGATGCCTGCCGATGCCAGGCGCGCGCGCGCCGCGTCGACATCCGCGACGCGATAGGCGAGACCCCACAGTTCGTCGGGGCGGTCGTCATCGCCCGCCGCTTCGCCGATCCGACCGGCGATCTCGACGGTGACACCGCCGACCCGAAAGAACAGCAGCCGCAGCCCGCGCTGCGGAAACTCGCGGTCGAGGGCGAGCCGGATGCCGAGGGCGTCGCCGTACACACCGCGCGCGGCGTCGACGTCGGCGCTGTGCACGACGACGTGGTCGAGCGCTCCGACCTCGCTCGGCGTCGGCGACGGCACCGGCAGCGGCGCCGAGAGATGCTCGATGGCGAACACCGTCACGCCGCGCGTCGCGTCCGGCGCCAGGCCAACCGTGCGCCAGGGCCGCTCGGCACCGTCCGCGTCGCGCCCGCCGCCGTCGCGCGGCCCGCTCACCTCGGCACCGCCGCCGCGCCACGCCGCCGCGCAGGCGCCGGCGTCGTCGGTTCCGAACGCCAACGCCGCCAGGCCCTCGCCGCGCTCGGCGATGCGGCGGCGCACCGCGTCGCCGAGCGGGCCGTCGCCGCGCGCGGCGAGCAGCTCGACGTAGCAGTTGGCGAGCGGAAAGAGTGCGTTCGCCGTCCCTTGACCGGGATGCTCACCGCGCCATCCCGGCGCTCGGCCAATCACCGCCGTGTAGTTGGCGCTCGCCCGCTCCAGATCGGCGACCACGACGACGACGTGGTCCAGCGTCCGCAGCGCCGACACCGCCTCACCTCGCGCCGCACGGCGCCGGCTCGGTGTCGGTCGCACTGGTGAGCGAGCTGCGGGCGACGCTGGTGCTCGCCAACGCGTACTCGTCATGGGACACCAACAGCTCGAAGCCGGCGCGGTCGCGAAGGTCGCGCAGAAAGCGGCGCACCTCGCTCAAGCGGCCGTCGTCCTCCGGCACCACCAGCGCGCGGTAGAGCGCCGGCTTGCCGACGTCGAAATTGATGCCGTCGATGTGGTTGACCACGTCGCCGGTGAAGACCATCGGCCGCCTCCCGCTGTCGCCGCGCAGCGCGATGACGACCACCTGTGATCCGGGAGTGTGACCGGCCACCGGAATGACGAAGGCGCCGGGAAATCCATCGATCGGGAGCATTCCGGCCGCCGCCAACTCGACGAGCCGCAGGCACGGCAGGGATCGCAGCGTGGCGAGCGCGTCGCCCGTCGTGTGGTTGGTCCGCTGCGCCTGCGCCTGATTGAGAAAGGCGGCGATACGCGGCTCATCGCCCGGCGCGCACAGCTCGCGAACACCGTCGACGTGATCGACGTGCAGATGCGTGAAGACGACGCCGGCGGCGTCCTTGACACGTGGCCCGAGCGATTCCGCGACCGTGGTCGCCACCTCGATCGGCTTGGCGCCGGCCCATTCGCCCATCGCGCCGAAAGCGACCGCCTGCTCGCGCGTCATGCCGGCGTCGATCAAGAGGATGCGGCCATCCTCCCACTCGACGGCAAAAGCGCTGTGGCAGAGCCGATACGATCGGTCGGGATGTGGATCCTGCGCGCCCAGCACCGCCGAGCGCGGCACCACCTGGGTGGACGTGTTGATCCAACGCACGCGCACGGGACCGTCGACAGCCCCGGACACCGCGGCCCGCACCATTTCGATCGAAGGCAACGGCGGATGTTCGCGCCGGATGCCAACGTGCGCCGGCACGAGTACGACAGCGGCAGCGACGATGGCGAGGATCACCAACGCGACCGCCGCGAGCAGGACCCGTCTGAGCATCGGCGACACCATAGCAGCCATCCGCCGAGAGGAAAGCGGTCGGGCGACGGCGGCTACTGTCCTAGTTTGCCCAGCTAGGCGCCACTCACCGTTCGCCTCGAGTGCCGGCCCGCAGGGCCGGTGTATCGAGAGGCATTGCTCTGCACGCAGCGTGTCTCGATACGCTCGCTCCGCTCGCACTCGACATGATCGGTAGGTCGGGCCGTCGGGGCAAATTGAGTACCCGGCGGCGGCGGTCCGGCTTGGGCACCAGTTGTTCGGCCGCCAGACAAAGGCAACACTACCGCGCGGATCCAGATCGCGATCCCGGCACCAGCGACGGAGGGGACGATGGTCGAAGAGCGACGCAAGCAGACCGCCGAGGGGCGGCTCGAAGCGGTCGTGCGCCTTCTGGCGATGCCGGGCGCCGACGCGCTCGCACATGCCGGGCGCGCCCGTCCAGATTCGCTCGCCATCGAGTTCGACGAAGCCTACACCATCTACGTCGGATCCCTGGGAGCGCTACCGACCGAAGCCCAGCTCGAGGCCCTACAGGATGTCGACGCGCAGCTGCTGCACATGTCCGACCCGGCGCGGCAATCGCTGTGGTCCGCCGAGGCGATGGCGGTCGACGCGAGTTGGGAAACGCTGCGAACCAAAGCCCGCGCCGTCCTGCTCGCCTTCGGGTGGTCCGGCGCCGACGCATCCTGACCAACTGATCCACGGGGAATGATCTGATGACCAACCATCCACTTGCCGGCAAGCCCGCTCCGCCGGAGCTCTTGGTCGATATCGACCAGCTTCGGGAACAGTACTACGGGCGCAAGCTCGACCTCGCCGATGCCGCGCAGCGAGTGAGCTTCGGCACCAGCGGTCACCGCGGGTCGTCCCTGCGTGGCGCGTTCAACGAGGCACACGTCCTGGCGATCACCCAGGCGATCTGCGACTACCGCGGCGGCCATGACATCGGCGGCCCCCTCTTCGTCGGCAGGGACACCCACGCGCTATCCGAGCCGGCGTTCGCGTCCGCCATCGAGGTACTCGCGGCGAACGACGTCGAGGTCATGCTCGATCGGGATGACGGTTACACACCGACGCCCGCGCTCTCGCACGCCATTCTCGGTTACAACCGCGGCCGAACATCCGGTCTCGCCGATGGCATCGTCATCACGCCGTCGCACAACCCGCCTGAGGACGGCGGGTTCAAATACAACCCGCCGCACGGCGGACCGGCCGACACGGATGTGACTCGTTGGATCGAAGACAGGGCCAACCTCCTCCTGACGGGCGGTCTCGCGGGTGTGGCACGGATGGCCTTCGAGAGAGCTCGCCGCGCCGCCACCACCCACGAGTACGACTTCGTGGGTTCCTACGTGAGCGATCTGGGTTCGGTGGTAGACATGGACGAGGTCCGCAACGCCAACCTCGAGATCGGCGTCGATCCGCTGGGCGGCGCGAGCGTGGCGTATTGGCGGCCGATCGTCGAGCGTTACGGAGTTCGAGTGGAGGTGGTGAACGACACCGTCGACCCGACCTTCGGCTTCATGCCGTTGGACTGGGACGGCCGCATTCGCATGGACAGTTCCTCGCCGCATGCGATGGCCAATCTGATCGCGCTCAAAGACCGCTTCGACATCGCCTTCGGTAACGATACCGACAGTGACCGCCACGGCATCGTCACGCGCAGCGCCGGCTTGATGAATCCCAACCATTTCCTTGCGGCGGCGATCTTCCATCTCTTCACCAACCGACCGGCCTGGCGCGCGGATGCCGCCGTCGGCAAGACCGCGGTAAGCAGCAGTGTCATCGACCGTGTGGCCGCCAAGGTGGGACGCACCCTGCTCGAGGTACCGGTGGGGTTCAAATGGTTCGTGCCGGGTCTGCTCGACGGATCGCTGGGCTTCGGAGGCGAGGAGAGCGCCGGAGCATCCTTTCTCCGACGCGACGGAACGGTGTGGACGACGGACAAGGACGGTATCGTCATGGACCTGCTGGCCGTCGAGATGATGGCGCGCACCGGCCGCGATCCGTCGGAATTGTTTGCGGAACTCAGCCGCGAACTCGGCGCGTCCGTCTACGAACGTATCGACGCGCCGGCCACGGCGGAGCAAAAGGCGGTCCTTCTGAAACTCTCACCGGGAGACATCACGGCATCGGACCTCGCCGGCGACCCGATTCAAGCGAAGCTCACCACCGCCCCCGGCAATGGCGCGGCCCTCGGCGGCCTCAAAGTCGTCACGGCACACGGTTGGTTCGCGGCGCGGCCGTCCGGCACCGAAGCGGTCTACAAACTGTATGCGGAGAGCTTCCGCGGCCGCGACCATCTGCAGCGCATCCAGGAGGAGGCGCGGGCGATCGTCGGCAAGGCGCTGGAAGCGGCCGTGCGATGATCGCTTCCACTGCCCTTGGTTGGTGTACAAACCTCGCAGCCGCCAAGAAATGTTTCCGCCCTTTGAAAAAACACGTCATCCCGGCGAAAGCCGGGATCCAGGTGGGGCGGCGGTGGCATGCGGCCTGGACCCCGGCTTTCGCCGGGGTGACCCAGTGGGATGGCGATGGAATTGGCGGGCAAAGCCAAAAGGGGGGTCAGGGGGATTTGACCCGGACAATCCCCCTCGGCCCCGCTCTTTCAAAGGGGAAGAACACCTACGACGTCGTCATCACCACGTCGGCCGGTAGCTGATCGATCACGACCTCGTCGGCCGTGAAGTCTTGCGTCGGCACGCCGTTCACGAGCACCGCGCGCAGCGCTCCATCGATCGGCGGCCGCGCGATGATCTTGCCGCGGGGGATGGTGAGGTCGCCGTCGAGTCTTAGAACAACTCTTCCGGCGGACTCGCGTTGCAGCGTGAAGTTCAACGTCCCGTACCAGGTCGGCAGGCCGCGCACCCGCACACCGGCGGCGTCCAACCACTCGGACCGCAGACCCGCTCCGATCACCAGGGACTGATCGGCTTCGCGCTCGAACGCGAACATGCTCAGAAGCGACAGGATGTACTCCGCACCGATCCACGCGTGCGGCAGGTCGCCGAGGTGGCCGGGACTCGTCGGGTCCCGCCACGAAATCTCGGGCCATTGATTCCACGGCAGCGGACGGCGATCGGAGAGGAAGAAGTCGAGCAGCTCCAAGGCACTCTGCCGCTTGCCGAGACGCACCAGCGCGCCGATGATGCGGATCTCGTAGGCCGTGTAGTTCGTCCAGTCGACTTCACCGGCGCGCTTCCGCCGGACGCCGGCGAGGTACTCCTCGAACATCCACTCGACGGCGTCCGCCGGAAGGTTCGCCGACTCGTCGAGCATGGCGATCGCGTTGGCCGTCGCGGTCGGATCGAAATCGGCCCACTCGACGGACCCTGGAACGTAGCTCAGCTTCCGCGCGGCGATGGTCGCGCGTATCGATGCAAATAGAGTGGTCGCGAATTCGTCGCGCAGGACAGCGAGCCGCGTCGCCTGCGCCGGATCACCCAGGATCTCGGCCATCGCCGCCGCGTCCTTGAGGCCGCGCAACGCCCAGAAGTCGTCCCAGTACGAGTGCACCGGGTGTGCCAGATACCCTTCGTGGCTCGCCGACTCCGGCAGCAGGCCGTAGCAGGCGAGCTTGTCCGCGCTCTGAAACTCCGGCGTCAGCCGCGAGTTGCGCAAACATTCGATGCAGTCGGCCGCCTTGCTCACCGCCGGCCACATCTCGGCGAGAAAGGCGCGATCGCCGGTAAAGCGGTAGTCCTCCATCACCGCGAAGATGAGTTGCCCGTGGCTGTCGTGCTCGACCAGCCAATCCGTACCGTCGCGATCGACGCAACACGGAACGAATCCGTCTTCGCGCTGGAATGGGGCGTACCAGCGGATGAACTCGCGCATGGCGTCGCCACAGCCGACGCGCAGCAGCGCGGCTCCCATGATGACGCCGTCGCGAATCCAGGATCGCGTGTATCGCCGCGGCCCCGGTTGTAGAGCGGGCCCGTCGCGATTGATCAGGATGTGCGCTGTCGCAGTCTTCAGCGTGTCGATCGCGGCGGGCGCCGCCGGCAGCTGGATCTCCACCGTCGCCAATTTGTCTCGCCATTCGCGCACGGCGGCATCGAACTGCTCGGCGCCGCTGATCGGTGCCGACAGCGGGAGCGTCTCGGCACGAGGACCGAACGGGATCGCCAGAAACACCTCGCGGGCAATGCCTGGCGCCACGTCCAGGTCGTAACGGAGCGCGCCCGACGCATGGCCAAAGTCGTCGTGGACATCCGCCGCGACCGGCAGTTCGCCGGCTTCGAGGTATTGCGCAACTCCCTCGTCGAACGACGCCGCCCCAAACCCATCCGGGCGGCTCAGGGGAATGACGACCCTGTCGCCGTTCACCCAGACCGCATCGGGACGGCAGCTGATGTCATGGATCGCACTGACGCCGCCGAGCGCACGGAAGCTTTGCCATGGTGGTGTCACCTGGAATGGACGCAGCACGGCGAACACGCGCACCGCGCGGTTGGCGGCGCCCGAGTGTTCGACGCGATAGCGAATGTACAGTACCGCGTCATGCGATCTTCCGGTCGCGAAGGCGGTAATCGCGAGCCGGACGTCATTCCAGCGCCACAGCGACGACGGGATCGGTAGATAGCCGTCCTGCAGCTGCTGCTCGGGCGCCGCATCGGCCCAGGTGATCAGCGTGTCATCCACCCAGAGGAACGGTTCGATAGAAAAGGTCCCCTCGTCGACTTCGACCATGCCTTCTTCGTTGAGCAGCGCTCGGCCAACACCATCGGGGATGCCCACCGGAGACCAGTATGTTTGTCGCCGGTACAGGTACTTCGGATATCGCCCGCGCGGCTCGCCCGCTGCGACTTCGTGGAAGAACTCGTTGATGGACCTCGAGAACTCGAACGGCTCGAGCCGCACCTCGACGATGCCGACGCCCCGTTGCGCGTCGGCCGCGTCGAGATCGACGCGGATATAGCGCGAGCTTCCGCCGGGCAGGTACACGTAGCTGCGCGACCCGGCGGCGCGCGGCGCCGAGTAGAGCATCCTCCAGGTGGTCGCGTCGTTGGACGCCCGCACCGCAAAGCTTCGCACCGGTGCCGCCGGATCCCACTCGATGATCAAGCCGCCGTACTCGTGTTCCTCCTCGAGATCGATGAGCAACCACTGCGAGACGGCGGAGCCAGCGCTGCGCCAGCTGGACTGACGCTGCCGGTCGACCGCCTGGCGCGGTTCGTTACCAGACACCGCGCTCGATGCCGTGACGGCGGGCTGCCCTGCGAAGCTCCGATCCTCGAACCGCAGGTCGCCGATCCAGACGGTCCCCACGCCCCCCGGGCCCGCCGTGATGACGAATTCGATCGCCCCGACTTCCGCCATGCGCCCGCCACCCGCGGGTCCCCAGGCGAACTCCATCTGGCTGCTGCGAATCACCAGTGGTTGCCACTCGAGTGTGAAATCGAACGCCTCTTGCTGGTAGCGCCACACGTTCGTGCCGGTCGGATCGACCAGCTTGAACTCCAGCTTGTTGCGCGGGGCCGCGCCGCGCAGCTTGAAGCTGAAGGCGTAGGCGTCGGGAAGCGGCAGGGAGAGGAGACGACGCGCCACGACGAACCCCCCACCACCTTTGAAGTCGAAGTCGAGGCGCATCGCCGCCCCGTCAGGTCCTCCGTCCTGCGCGATGCGCAGCTCGGCCTGACCCGATGCGACCGCACCCCATGCCGACACATCCTCAAACTGATCGAGCACCAACCGCTTCAAAGCCATCACTCCGACGTGGATTGAGGCTTACCCGCCCACGCCGTCGCCGTCCGTGCAAACGCCGCGCCCGATCGCCTTGTATCCGCAACCCTTGTCGCTCTGCGCCAACCACGTGATCTCGTTCGCCGGCACCCGGCTCCGAGCAGGAATCCGTTCACTGCGGTGGTACACATTCGCGACGTTTCACGCTTGCTCGGCAAGGCGGAAAGCAACGTTTCATCCGACCGTCAGGTAATTCAGCAGGAGGCGCGTGACCTCGCGCGTGATCGCGCCCGAGGCCAGGTCGTGGGGTCGCTCGACCACCGCCTCGTGGATCGTTGCCTCGACCGTGCGCATGAGGAGGTAGGTCGCGAGGTCGAGATCCGCGACGGCGATCTCGTGGCGGCGACTCGCGAGCAGTGCGTGCACGCGCGTGGCGGTGCGCTGCTCGAAGGCGTGCGCCGCATCGTGCTTGCCCAACTGCGGGACCTCGGTCGATAGCACACGGTGTAGCGCCGGATCGACGAGGTGCGCCGCGACGTGGGCCGCGATGACGGCGGCGACGATCTCGGGGAGCGGGCCATCGCCCAACTGCGCCAGCACTGCATCGAGCCCGCGCTCGAGATCGGCGATGTGGCGCGTCTTCAGCTCGCCGAGCAGGGACTCCTTGTTCGGGAAGTATTGGTAGAGTGAGCCGACGCTCACGCCGGCGACGTCGGCCACGCGGTTCGTCGTAAAGGCGCCGTAGCCGCCGCGGACCAGAATGCGAGCAGCGGCTTCGAGAATGGCGTCGACGGTCGCTTGTGAGCGGGCTTGAACGGGCCGTTTGCGGGGGCGGGGCGCGGTGGGACGCGGCATTGGGAACTCCCGTGGCGAATGCGAGTTGCAAAATACGAGTGATCACTCATATTCGTCTACCCTGGCCAACGAGGAGAACGCAATGCCCGATGCCCTGACCGATGAGCGCGTAATCGCAACCCTGGACCGCTTGCACGAAGCCGCGAAGGGTGACCGATGGGTCTTCCTGCGGGCCGCACCCGCGGCGCTGTGGGCGGTGGTCCAGGGCGGAACGATTCTCGACGGCATCACGCCCTACCTGAAGGACGCATACATCCCGATCACGCCCGATCAGGGGAAGCTGCTCTATCTTACCGCCCGCCTGATCGATGCCCGCACGATCGTCGAGTTCGGGACGTCGTTCGGCATCTCGGCGCTGTACTTGGGCGCGGCGGCGCGCGCCAACGGCGGCCGCTTCATCGGCAGCGAACGCGAGCCCCACAAAGTCGCCGCCGCGCGCGCGAATCTCGCGGCGGGCGGGCTCGACGACGTCGCCGAAGTACGGGACGGCGATGCGATGGAGACGTTCCGAGATCTTCCGGACCCGATCGACTTCGTCCTGCTCGACGGCTGGAAGGACATCTACCTGCCGATGCTCCAGCTCCTGCGGCCGAAGCTCCGCAAGGGCGCTGTCGTCTTCGCGGACAACATCTTCACTTTCCCGAAGGAGCTGGCGCCCTACGTCGCCTTCGTACGCGACCCTGCCAACGGTTTCGAGTCGACGACGATCCCGATCGGCCACGGCCTCGAGTATTCCGTGGTAGTGGCATGACCCGTGCGACCGCGGCGCGCGCCCACCGTCGGTGTGGTCGGCGGCCGCGCAGGCGGCGTCCCAAGACACCCCCACACGGCCGCGTTGACCGCCTGCGCCAGCTCGATGACGGACACCGATCCGTCGATCAATCAACGAACAGCTGCACCGTCCAGATGGATCCGGTTTCGAAACCCGGCAGGTCGAACGGGTTGAACACCGTATTGCTGGTCGCGATTCCACCGGCAACGCCCGCAGCCGGGTCGAGCGCGATCGTGCAGCCGGCGAGGATCAAGCCCGCCGCCGGCACGCTGTTCTCACCAACGACGCATACGCCCTCGCCGAGCACCCGCCGATTCCCGATATTGAACTCCGAGAACATCTGCGCCGTGTCGCCGACGTTGAGCGACGTGATGCGGATGCACGCGGTGCCGAATCCGACGCGACGCGAGCGATTGACGAGCAGAGCATCGGACGCGCGTGTCTGCACCGCGTAGAGGCTCGCGGCGAGAACCGCGTTCGGCGTGAACGATGCCAGATCGCAAACGGAGAGATCCGGAGTCACGTTCGGGTCCTCGACGGACTGCACGATGTGGACCTTCTGACCGGCGGCGATGGCGGATTCCGGCAACACCGCGGCGAAAGCCGCCAACCAAAGAGCCCCTGCAACGAATCGACTGATTTCCAAAAGACACCCCCCCAATGGCATTCGTACTGTGGATAGCACAGCAACTAGTTGGGATGTCGCTTACGAACAATTACATCCACAAGCAACAGCGAACGTGAGTATGATCCCGATTGGGGTCGTTCACGTAACGAACCGCATGCGATCCGCCCAGTTCCATTTGCTCGATCAGCGATCGCTACGGTCGTCGCCGCCCCGACGCCTTCCATCGCCTGCCAGGCGTGCGGCCTCTGCGTGGTGGCATCTCCCGACCACGCGATCGAATTGAACTTCGGCTCCGCTACTCGACCCCGTTGAAATCAGGCGCGATAGCGAACAACGAAGATTTCCGCGCGAAGGCAAGGCGCGAGACCGTCAGCTCCCAGTACGGACCCGATCTTGGTGGAATCAGTCGCTGCCGCACCCCTCCAGGAGGTTTCCAACCCCGCGTACCAACTCGTTGATCTCGATATCCTCGTTGCCGTTCCGATCCAACGACGGACAGTTGGCGAGCGGCGCCTGATCGAGGGCGATGATCACGCCGGTGACCAGCTCGTTCACGGCGACGGTGCCGTTTCCGTCGCAGTCGCCGACACATTCCCCTGGTGTCGGCTCCGGAGTGGACGGCGTGTCGCTCGGAGGCGGGTTTGTTGCCGTGGAAGTCGGCGCCGGGCTCGTTGCGGTGGCATTCGGTGTCGGGCTCATCGCGGTGGTGGTCGGCGTCGCGTCGGTCGGAGATACCGTTGGCGTCGGTGACGCGACAATCGGCGCGCCCACCCGGCACTGACCGATCGTGCCGAACCCCGGAATCTCGCGAGCTTCGCAACGACTTGCCGCGGAACACGGATTGCCGTCGTCGCAGGCCGATCCGACGTTGGCCGGCGAGCATTCACCAGTCGTCGGGTTACAGCTTTCGCAATCCTCGTCGCAGGCCGAGGACTGCTCGCAATCGCCGGTGGCGTCCGAGCAGAACTCGCGCGTGCAAGGATCACCGTCGATATCGGGACACTGCGTGATCTCCGCTCGACATCGTCCCTCGTCGAACGGGCCGAACTGCTCGCAGACTCCCGTCCGGCAGGGGCTGAAGCTACACGCCTCGCCCAACATGCCTGGTTCGACGATGCAGACGACATCGGAAGACCCGGGAAACGGTGGCTGCCGTGTCCCACAGCCGCGCTCGCACGCGGCGCCCGCGGGGGCGCTCTCCCCCCGACACTCCGTAGCGGATCCGGTATCGACACACATCCCGTCCACGAATGGTTCAGCCGCCTCGCAACTCTCGCCCAACAGCGGCGTCCCGCTACACGCCCCATCGCCGCAAACATCGTTCGCGGTACAGTCATTCCCGTCGTCGCACGATTGGCCGAACCCAACCGCTCCCGGGAGGAGCGCTGACAAGAAAAAAGCAGCCACAGCGAACGCACGTACCCGCTTATCCATACAATCCCCCTGCTCGCGCCGTCCCAGCCACATCGTGTTTCTGGGGTCGTTGACGTCCCGCCGAAGAGCGGTTTGATACCCCCTACCCGCTCGAGGGTAACAGATGCCGGACGGCGGGAGTTTGCTGCTGCGTCGAGCGAGGAGCCTCAGAGGTAGTAAGGTTTAGAATGCCGGGACCGGGGCTCGAACCCGGACGGGACTATGTCCCAAGGGATTTTAAGTCCCTTGTGTCTGCCAGTTCCACCATCCCGGCGTCGGTAACGTGGGACTTCAACTCTCAGATATCAGCGCACGTTTCCAGGTGGGAACGTTGGGCCTGAAGCTCTCCATCGACTCGCGAATGCTGTCTTGACAGCAAACTAACGGCGCATCAGGATGCTCCGCATGCGTACCACCGTGACTCTGGACGCGGATGTCGAGCGCCTTCTGAAGGACGCTGCCCGTAAGAGCGGCAAGAGCTTCAAGGAGGTGCTCAACGGCGCCGTTCGCGAAGGGCTCGCCGCACACTCGAAGCCGGGGTCGGAGAAGCCGTTCCGCGTGCGGGCCCGCAACATGGGATTGCGACCCGGCACCGATCCGAGCGGGTTGAACCGACTTGTCGACGACCTGGAGATCGAGGAGTTCATTCGCATGCAGGCACGCGAATCGTGATCATCCCCGATCTCAACCTTCTGCTCTATTCATACGACGCTCGCTCACCTCACCATCGCGCCGCCGCGGCTTGGTGGGAGAGCTGCATCAACGGCACCGAGCCGGTCGGCCTTCCGCGGGTCGTTTTGTTCGGATTCTTGCGAATGGCGACCAGCGCCCGCGTCTACGTCTCGCCGATGACGTTGGAGCAGGCTGCGAACTGCATGCGCGAGTGGACGAGTCACCCGCACGTAGTCGATGTCGACGGTGGACCGGACTTCGTTGCGAACGTTATCGCCCTCCTCCGCCAGGCGGGAACGGCCGGAAACCTTGTGACCGACGCCCAGATCGCCGCCGTCGCAATAGAGAATCGCGCGACGCTGTTCACGAACGACTCCGACTTCAATCGCTTCCCCGGGCTGCGCTGGCGCAACCCGCTGCTCGCCGCTTGATTCCCCGGCGGGCGCTAGCGCCGCCGCGGGGGCATCGGGAAAAACGCAGACGTGCGGGCGGCGTAGTCGGCGTAGGCGGGCTTGGTCTTGCGCAGGCCGCGCTCTAGTAACGCCACTCCCGACACGCGCAACAACAACACGCTCATCACGACCGGCCCGATGATGGTCCACCATGCGCCGGCGGCGAGCGCGAGACTGGCGAAGCCCCACCACACGGTGAAGTCGCCGAAGTAGTTCGGATGGCGCGTCCACGCCCACAGCCCGCGATCCATCACCACTCCCCGATTCGCGGGATCGGCCTTGAAGCGCGCGAGCTGGTAGTCGCCGATGCTCTCGAAGGCGAAGCCGGTCGCGAACAGCGCCACGCCGAGCCAATCGAGCAGCGCGAATGGGCGAGTGACGCCGGCGAACTGCACCGCCTGCAGCGGCAGCGACACGATCCACATCAATGCCGCCTGTAGGCCGAAGACCTGCACCAAGCTGATCAGCGCGAAACGCTCGCCGTGGCGGCGCCGCATCGCGGCGTAGCGGTAGTCCTCCGGCTTGCCGCGATTGCGCCACCCGAGGTAGACGCCGAGGCGCAACCCCCACAGCGCGGCGAGAACGGGTACGACTGCCGAGCGCGCGGTGCCCGGATCGTTGAGGTACCACGCGACGGCCGCGATCACGGCGAAACCAGGGCCCCAATAAATGTCGACGATGCTGACGTCACGCAGCCGCAGGCTGAGCAACCACAACGCGAACATGATTGCCGCGGTCGCGCCCAGCGTGGCCGACAGGGTGACGACGCCCGGGTTCATGCGCCGGTGCCGCCATCTTCGTCACGGCGACGGAAGAGATAATGCGATACCCACCACTCACCGCCGCGCCGATACCCGAACAGCTCGGAGCACGCCATCAGGAAGAGCCGCCAACGCCTGGCCTGTTGCGACGGGTCGATACGGCTTTCGCCTGTCGACAGGGCACGCGCCACTTCGGGGAGTCGGGCGTCGAGGCGCTCGAGCCATGCCTCCAGCGTGCGCTGGTAGTGGCGTCCGCCGACCCGCCACTGCCGTTCGATTTCGAGCGCCTGCTGGAAGCGAAGCAGCAGGGTATCCGACGGCATGGTTCCGCCGGTGAAGTACTCGCGCGCCATCCAGTCGTTCGGCCCGCTCGGCAGGTACAGGTACGCAAACGCGCGGTGACAGAACAGGTGCACGAACAACTTGCCGCCGGGTTCGAGCCACGCGGCGATCCGCCGCATCAGCAGCTCGTAGTTGCGCATGTGTTCGAACATCTCGACCGACACCACGCGATCGAATCTCCCGTCGGCGCGGAAGTCGTTGATGTCCGCCGTCACGACGGTCACGTTCGCCAGGCCGCGGCGCGCGCACTCGGCGTCGATCGCCGCCTTCTGTCCAGTGGAGTTTGACACGGCGGTGACGCGGCTGTTCGGGTAATGCTCCGCCATCCAGAGCGTCAGCGATCCCCAGCCGCAGCCCAGTTCGAGGATCTTCTGCCCGTCGCGCAGCTCGGCGCGCTCGCAGGTGAGCGCCAGCATCGCCTCTTCCGCCTGGTCGAGGGTCGTTTCCGCGCCGGGCCAGTAGGCGCAGCTGTACTTCAGGTGACGGCCGAGAATCAGGCGGAAGAACTCGGCCGGGACCTCGTAGTGCTGCTCGTTGGCATCGCCGACCGACAGGGCGATCGGACTGTCGCGCAATGTCTCCAACAACCGTTGTTCGCTCTCGGTTTGCAACTCGGGATCGCCGCGATCCTCGTCGCGCAACCGCTCGACCAACATGCGACGGATGCCGAAGCGAATCAGAGCGTCCGGGATCAGGCCGCGTTCGGCCAGGTCGAAGGCGTTCATACGGCGGGAATGCTACTGGCGGGCCGGGGGTCGCGCCATGGGGCGGTCGCGCGCTC